>Ga0111186_1122_pt1 | contig 11589 bp, 8 predicted proteins | sample DeeMarSWOR324_28_FD_80243 | JGI IMG/M metagenome (GOLD analysis project Ga0111186, IMG submission 80243) | Phycisphaerae bacterium SM23_30 | reverse complement strand
ACACGTACGAAGGAAACCGATCCTTCAGTTTTCGGTACTTCAACCCGACGTGCTTTTGAAAGCTGTTTTTGTGAAATTCTATGTTATTGGAAAATAACGACTTACGATTTTGGCAAAATTTGGATAAGGCCGAAAAGTAGCCGATTTTGGGCTAAATATTGCACACCGTATTGCAACTTCGGCTCGGATTGACCCGATCTCCCAACGGTTCGTGGCAGACTTTATCTGGATGCCAGGCCCTGACATGTCGAAGGATGATTTTTCAATTTGATCACAGTGGGGTTTTTGGCAAATAGTGCCATTTCATCCGGTAAAACTTATGAATTTTTATATAATATTTGTAGTTTTAGGAGGGGTTTTGTAACTAATAGGGTGAATTTGAGAAAAATTAAATGGTTAATTGGATTAAAAAAAGCAAGTTTCTGGAGCTCATTGAGGAAAATCAGGACATTATCCACAAGATTTGCAATTTGTACGCCGGGAATGAGGAAGACCGTAAGGATTTGAGTCAAGAAATTGTCTATCAACTGTGGAAATCGTATCAATCATTTAGGGGAGATGCAAAATTTACTACATGGATGTATGGAGTAGCGCTGAATACGGCGTTGCTCAATTTGAGACGCAGCCGAGGTCGAAATCGAGTAGTAAGTCTGGAGGAACACCACGAGACAGTGCAGGTTGAGGTAGCTAATACAGAGAAGTCGGAAGGGATCGGCAGATTGTACCTGGCTATAGGTCAATTGAGGGAGTTTGATCGTGCGATTATATTGCTTTATCTGGAAGAGTTATCGTATCAGGAAATCGCGGAGATAACGGGGATATCCGAGAACAACGTAAGTGTTAGGCTGGTGAGGATAAAAAAGAAGCTTAAAGAGATATTTTATCGGGGAGATTAGGATAGTAAGCCATGGAAAAGAATGATTTAATTAATATCTGGAAAGAAGGGAATCAGGAAATGCTGAAGACTAAAATTTTTACTCGGTCGGAATTAGAAGATTTTCTCAGGCCCAAGGTGAGGAAGGCGACGTTATCCTTGAACTTTAACATTTTTGTATATATGGCGGTGCTGTTGGCGACGATGGTTTTAATCGGGATTGATCTTTACGGGTATCGGTCGAATCCAATCATGTTGAAAGTGTTGATTCCGATGTTTGTTATCTCTTCTTCGTTTTTTGGTTATGGCGTGTTTTTGCTCAATTACATCCACCAAATTAATCGGAACGAATCGGATCTAATGGGCAGTATCAATAAGAAACTCAAAGTTTACCGGACGCATTATGAAATATGGATGTGGATGATGTCTATTTCGCTGCTGTTTTTGATTTTCGCCCTGAATTCGATGGTAGATAACGATCAGGGGACTTACCGGATCAATCGTCCCTACTTTTTTGCCATAATGAACCTTGCCATCCTTCTGTTTATATACGGAGTGCAAAAGGTTGCTCAATTTGTGAGCCTTAAATCGATTAAGGTATATTTGAAAGATTTGCAAAATGAGGCGTTAGAGGGTAGTTGTCAGCTTGAAGAGGATAAAAAAAGATATCGCATCTTTGCCGTGATACTAGTTATTATTTTTACCGGATTATTAATCTGGGGCATTATTAAAGCTAAAATGTCTTTTTAATTGAAATTGGTAGCTTTTTATCTCAAAATCGGCGTTGGAATGGGGCCCAGAGAAAGTATAGGAATTGGCAAGTAAAGTGGATCCACCGCGCGATCTCCTCAAGTTATCATCGTATAGTGGATTAAAACAACTCTTCACTTCAACGCGGCGCGTTTTTGTTTGCTGAATTTGGCAAAAGGATATGTCCTTCAAAAACAAGCATTTACGATTTTGGCTAAATCTCGTTTAAGGGCGAAAAGAAGCCAAAACTACCCCCAATATCGCTGCTTTTATAGCAACTTCGGCTCGAATTGGCCTGAATTAGACCTAGGAAATCGATACAGATCATTAGAAAAAACTTGGTCATTATCGTAAATTAATTTTTCAAAATCTTGGTCGGCAGCGCAACTGGAGTCATTAATTTGTAGATTGGTATTATAGCCGGACGCGATGATCGAGGTTGGTCCTGTCCTTCGACGATTTTGGGATCGATAGATCGGCCCGGGGTGCGGGGCAAGATAGCGTCCAAGGTGTTCCAGGTCAAAACGTTATCGTTGGTTTCCGGTTCCAGCATATGCGTCACCAGGCGACCCTGCATTTGACCGGTTCGGACCACATAGCTTCCCTTTGTAAAAGTCTGTTTTCTTTTGATGGTTTTTTTGTCGCAGGTGACCGACACCGAGGCAGGATGGTCATATACCGAGCGGTGATTGATGCCAATCATATTGTAAGCTTCGATATCAAGTTCTACGTCTTCCTGGAGCACTTCGATAGTAATACTATGCTTTTTGAGTAGTTCGATCGCTTTATAGGCCCGCGCCTCTAAAAGGTAGGCATAAGGTCGGGGGCGAGTTTTGGTAACAACGGGTTTGATTAACAGGTCGGCATCGGTGACCTCAATTATTTTGCGTTGTTCGCCGCGGCCTTCGGCGATTAAATAGGAGACTTTATAATCCATAGGCCCTCTGGTTACCTCGATGGCGATGTCGCCCCGGGCTTTTTGGCCGAGTTCTATGGTTTCACGGCGGGCCCAGGTGACATAGTTAATTATTTTATCGGGGTTATCGGCGACATATTCCAACAGGGCTCGAGTGGCGATATAGCCGCTTTTGGCACCGTCGGCGCGATCCTGGCGGGGGGATTCGAATAATATGCTAATAGAGTTCATGAAGCCGCCGTAATTGCTGTTATCGCGAGCGTTGGTGCCGCCGCCGCGCCAGGCGGTTCGGTTACCGCCGGAATAATACCAGGCTTTGTAACCATGAAATTCCATCTCTTGGGAAATATAAGGGAAGATTTCTTCATCGCATATATTTATAAGCCTCAGGTTTGTTGCGGCGTGGGTGGGGCTTTCATAGCAAATGTTATAGGGATAGGCGCCGCCGTTATGTCCGTCCATGTAGATGTGCGGCTGCCAGGTGAGTAAAATATTATGAGTATAATTCCAGGTGGCGGGCTGCTCCAGTTTTATAAAGTCACGATTTAGATCAAGGCCTACCGAATTGCCGCGACTCGCCCGGACAAAACCGTCGGGATTAACTGAGGGGACTATGATAATGACCATGTCATCCAGAAGGCGATTTTCCGCAGAGTCCGGATCGGCTAAATCGCGCAGTAAAAGCAGCAGCGACTCTCTAATGATCCTTTCGCCACCGTGGATGTTGGCGTTCAGCAGGACAATCGGTTTACCGGAGGCGAACGCCTCCCAGGGTTGGGTAATCAGTGGTCTGCTTAGAACGGCATAAGGCTGAAGGCGGCCCTCGATAGTAGTGCCGAAGTCGGAAAACATCATCTCGGTGGAACTCGCCTGCACCTGCTGCATGAATTCCAGCATCTCTTCATAGCTAGTATAATTTTCAAAGTCCGATTCCTCCGCGGCCGTCCGGATCACCTGGGCCGCAACCGGCAGATTAATAAGTAAAACCAGCGCCGTTGCTATCAAGCAAGTAAATTTGCCTTTTTTAAATATATTCATCTCTGCAACCTCCTTAAAATCTTCTACCTTTGGAAAAATATATAAAAGTTCGTACTTGTAAGTCCTTTTGTCTCTCGATAAATCAAGGGTTAAATAATCACTTACATTCTTGATAAATGTCTATGCCTATTTTTATCATCTTGTCAATGTGTAACTTCTCTTTTATAGACAATTTTTCCTCCTACAATAGTGTAGTCAACTTTTACTTTCATAATTTGATCGTGAGGTATGGTCATCAGGTCTTCGTTGAATATAACCATATCGGCCAGGTAACCTTTTTTCAGCATTCCTTTACGGTTACCCTCTTGAATGTACGGCTCGATTTGGTCATTCGATCCCACCGCCAGAATAAACTCGCCGGCAATCGCGATCGCCTCGGCTCGGGGATGGTCTTTATCGATGGTGACAATCTTGGCGTTTTTGATCACCATATCCGCCGCTGGCCCGGAATATGAGCCATTACCGCCCGCTATACAACTGCATAAGATTACCGACAATACTGTAATCAAGATTCTGTGCCGCATCTTGATACCTCCTGATAGGTTAAAAGTTTGTAGGATGAGGCTTTGCCTCACGCTTTAATCGGGATTTCTTATCTCATAAATGACGCGTTTAATGCCGTGCCCTTCAGCTTCAACAGTTCGATGCCTTTGCCGGTTCCTAAATCTCGGGAATACTGCTTATCCTTAGAATTATTCCAGTGCTCATGCACGCCCAGGCTGGTCAGCCTCTTGACGTTACCGGCATGGTCGGGATCATAGAAAATTTTCGAGAGGGGATTGTCTGCCAAGGCGGCTTCGTGTAGATAATCTTCGGCGCCGGATTTATGAGGGTAGTCATCCCACTCGGCCCAGAGAAAATCAAAAGCTACCGAATCAATGGCAACGGGATCCTGGGACACAAAAAGGCTGGACGTCCAATCTCCATTAAAAGGCGCTGAGTTCCATTTCCGGGGAGCTTTATCGGCTACGTGCCGCCCGGCATAGAGTCCGTCAATTAAATAGAGAAGCGTTTTGCCCCCCAGATGAGCGTGTCCCATCAGATCGACGAGATTACGGTATTTTCCCATCCCGTCGGCATAAGCGTGGGGATGTAAATCATAGTAACCTTTCTGGGCGGGCCAGCGGATCAGCGAACCATAATGGTTCTTGGCGCAGAGCGTTATGCCGGCCCCGGTGTGGCTTTTGAGATTGGCCAGATTAATCAGGTAATCCGCCTGGACGTAGGAAGCTGGCACATAATCCTGCTGCACATCCTTTGGTTGACAACTCCAATGTATCTTTACCGAAGACGGCTTAACCGCGGTCCGGTCGAATTTCCCCAGATGGTCTAAATAATGCACTTGCGGAAATTCATCATGGAGCATTTTATAATACTGATTAGGAAAATACCCTAAAGTGTCGCCAATGGCGATGTCGGACTCTTTCACACCCACGACCTTTACCAGTTGCCGCAGCAAGGCTAGCATAATTTGAGGGGAGGTATTCATATAATCTATTTGTCTTACCAAATCATAACTTTCGGAATCGACGGTTCTATCACGCCAAATGCAGCCGACAAAATTTACCTTGATAGTGATTTTCTCGCCCGGTTTGTAACCCGTATCCCCTTTGCCATACGTATTATTGAAGTGTTTGAAAAGCTTTTCCCAGGCGGCCTGACTGTTTTTTTCACCGGTCAGCGCCAGCAGGGCCTGGTTCATCATACGATCGACAGCCTCTTGATTCGTGTGATTGCTTTGCCACCAATGTCCGTCTCCTGGTCCCTGCCAATCGGTTGCTTGGGGATCGTGCACCCAAACCACGCGCCCCGGTTGAACTCCCCGGGCAGTTCCGATCGGTTCATTAGTGACAAGGGGATCGGCCAGAGCGAGCTTTTCTTCGGTAATACTCAGTGCCAGCCAGACCAGGGCGACACTAGTCACGATACATATTATTCCGGCTAAATATCGCGCTCGGTTAAAACTATATTTTGCTTTACGGACGGCCGTGATTGAGACTACTGCGCCGATAAGCCACACTACAAAACCCGATGCCAAGGGAAAAGCCGCCTGTTGGCATGGATATGAAGCCCGAGAAGGCTTGGGAATTACCCTTATCAAAAACCAGATCAGCGCCAGCAATCCCCCCAGGGGAAATATCCACATATGCTTTTTTCGGGTTCCTCGGTGTTCATTTGTTTGGGAGCGAAAGAGTTGAAAATGTTTTCTTTTCACGCTGAACATTTTTTTGCCTCCTGATCAAATATGCCAAACCAAATTGCAGGACTTTTATTTCTGTATTATACTGAATTGCCCAGCATATACAACCATTTTTATTCTATTGATTAGCAAATGTATGCAGTTATAATCATTTAAGTCAGTGCTTGTTCCTACTTTGAAATTCCAGGCTGATTAAAAGATCAAGAAGTGAAAAAAATTTACTTGTTGTCTTTAAGGAGATTCACATGTATTTTATGGCATCTTCTACAGGAACCTTTCGTTTAAAGTCATGGATGATGGTAATATTGCTTTTCCTATCTACCTTAGCGGTTTTCAGTTGCTCTTCGACATTAAAATCAGCTTCACCGTAAACATTTACTTCGGATTTTCCCCCTCCTGCCGGCAGGGCACTTGCTATTGAGGATTACTACCGGGTAAAGTCTTTGGGTACCACCCGGATCATGGTCCTTATCCTATGATCGTCAACAGTCATGGCGGATCGCATTCCGCCTCTGGTTAAAGGTAGATATAAAAAGGTTCTTTATGATCTATGGGCAGGAAGTAACGTTGAATATTTTCTTGAAATACCAAAAACAATCCACTTGATTGATAATCCTGCGGGCAACTCAGGGAAGCATAAATAAACGGAGCCAAATATACACTCAGCGCCACGGCCAATGCCAGGAAATGACTGGGATGGAATATAGCTTTCCAGCGTTTCTCCATGACCAAATCCGGCAGAATCGCGACGATTGGCACAACGACGGCGGTCAGTCCTTTTATCAACGCGCCGAGAAAGGCAATTAAATAAAATATCAAAAAAGTCTTGAAGTTAGGTCGATCCCGCCGAACCCAATACCACAGGATACAGAGTATTATGGTGGCGAGATTCTCGGTATCGGCCGCCGCGGTCCGCGACCAGAAAAGCACACCGTAACTGGTCAATAAAAGCCAACCTGCCAGCCAACCGACCTGATCAGACCATAATCTTCATCCCAGAACGACTGTAGCCCAGATACTTATGAGACCGAAAATCGCGCTGGGCAACCTCACCACCCATTCATTAAGGGCGCCGGTCAAAGCGGAGAAGCCGACGATAAGCCAATAGGTTAATAATGGCTTATCAAAATAAGGTTCGCCCCCAATGGTGGGATGAAAGAAATCGCCCGTCAGAAACATCTCCCGAGTCACTTGGGCCCAGCGCCCTTCCGAACCCCATAAATCCCGGTCACCGAGGGATCAGAACAAAAGAAAGAACGCCGCCCCAAAAAACAACATAATGGCCGCCCGTTTTTTTCAACTAAACTAATATGTTCATAAAGCCAGACATTATTGCTTAGGGTAACAATACGATAATTCACAAATACAGTATCTTATAAATTTTATCTCTATTTGATTTTCATTTTATCAAAACAGGTAACTTTTTACAAACAATTTTTATATTTTTATCGAAGTGTTGGCTCTGAAGCTTCCGGTTGATAGTTGAGAATAAAATCTTTAACCTTCGGTCGTTTGTCGATATTGTGACCGAAAAACGGCAGGTTTTGAAAAATCTTCAGGTTTGGGATACCGAAGCGATTTTTCAGATAGACTGTAACCATAATGCTGGTTCGAATGACACCCGATTCACAATGGACCAGAACCGGCTGAAACTCGGGATGCATGGTAATCTGTAAAAACTGATGAATTTGTTCCGGTTCAGGAGGCTTGTCCGTCAACAACGGAATGTTAATCAATCTAAGGTTTTTATCTGCAATATTATTTATCTATTATATATCGACGACTATCTTTAGCCAATTCCTTTTCAGATACCAGATTGATTATAGTATTAATCCGATATTTGCGGCATACAAAACGCAGGCCGGTATTTGATAAAAAACCACACCGGTATATTTTATCCCGTTCCACGACTTTGAAATGATAATATATCTTGTGTTGAACAATTCGGATGATAACGATGGTAAGAACAAAAAGTGCCAACAAAATAATCTTAAACATAGCGATAAATCTCTCATCATCTGGATGAAGTATAACTAATCCGTGTCCGAGAGCAAGCTACAGATAAAAGGCGTAAGGCATAGGTTTTACGGGGGGGGAAATAGGTTGTATGGGGCGGGGAGGGGGCGTATAATACGCATTCGGCGTGATGTGGAGTTTGATCGATGGAGCGGAAGCAGAAGTTTGGGTGTTTAAAAGCGGGGTGGAAAGGAGGTATTTTAAGATGCCATATAAGCGGAGCAACTGGACGATAAAAGAGATCAGTTACGCACTGGGCAATCCGCGGGACGCGGCGTCGGGGCCGCACGCGCATTCACATATACACGCGGTGTCGGGCGAGCTTTACGAACATCCGCTGTTCCAGAAGGGCAGGGTGCAGGGCATAATCCACAGCGCCGAGCAGCGGGACAGCCACAGGCCCTACTGGGCGCCGGATCCCAGCGGTAAGAAGAAATATCAATTTTCGGCGAAGATACGAAAGAAGTTTCCGCTACCGAAGCCGGAGGTAGGCAAGCACAGCACCCTGAAGAGGGCGTCGATGGCGGCGGCACTGTGCCAGGCCTTTAATCACCCCCATATGCAGTCTTATCTGGGTCAACTCGACAAGGGTTCTGATATGAAGGTAAATGTCAACTTCAAGTCACCAATCGGGATGGGGAAGCTGCACATGCCGAATCAGCCGTCAAAAGATGTGAAAATAGTATCTCTGTTTGTGTATTGCAAGCCCAATCCAGGCAATAAAGATATTCCCATATTTCATACGGTGGTGCCGTTTAACGCGCCTTCAAAGGGGAAGACGGTGGTAACCGTTTAAGACAGGGGCGGGGTCGGAGGCGCAGCAAAAATGGAGGCGTTTTTTGGCCGGAGGCGAGAATTTTAAAATTTTTGGGCAGATTCTTCCAAGTCATTATCAGCTATGTATTTAACCTTCTGCCGGGGGGCTTTGGGGCCGTTGTAAGTCCTTATTCTTTCTAAAAAAAGCGCAGCAAAAACGTCGGTTCGTCTAAGGGTGGAGGGGGATGTGAAATGACGAATGACGAAATTCGAACGACGAATGAGAAGAAGTTAGAGGCTGGTAGTGAGAAGTAAAGCGGGAGAGATATAGATGGAGTTTTTGGGTTTGACGCGGGGGTTTTACGCGCTGGTGGATGCGGAGGATTATGAGCGGTTGAAGGGTTACAACTGGCACGTGGTGGAGACGAGCAGCAATTTATACGGGGCGCGGATGCGTCGGGTGTCGGAGGGCGGAGGCGGGGGCCGGGTGATGCTGCATCATGCGGTATTGGGATTGGAGGAGGGATTGCCGACGGGTCAGGTGGTGGATTATATCAACGGGGTGGGTCTGGACTATCGCAAGGGGAATCTGCGGCTGTGCGACTACAGCGACAACGGTGCGAACCGGCGTCCCAACCGCCGGCGGGGGAGGTCGAAATACAAGGGGGGACAGTATGTGAAGGGCCGGGGGCATCATAAAGGGGGGTGGGCGGCGGTGATCAAGCGGAAGGGGAAGAAATATTACCTGGGTTGTTTTGGGGACGAGCTATCGGCGGTGAAGAAGTATAACATGGCGGCGTTTCGGCTGTTCGGCCGGTTTGCGTATTTGAACCGGTGGGAGGGTCCGACGGAGGGGCATAAGGGATGAGCAAAAGACGAATGACCAGGGGTGTTATCCGACGCCCCTTGGTTATTTCACCTTATTTTTTTGGGGCAACAAACAAGGAGACGGGGGGGGCCACCGTTGTGATTTCGGGGTTGTAATACTCATAGGCCACGGAGACGGGGGTCCGGGCCCGGAGGGGGAACTTCGCCAGCAGTTGATAGCTGATTTCAAGGGGTTTTTCCCGGGTTATTTCTCTGAGGTAAACGATAATCCGGTGATTGGCGGGGGAATATTTTTCGATCGTGCCGTTATCCACCAACTGGTTTAGTTTGTCCGGTATTAAGGTGAAACCCGGGGGCAAGCCGAGGTCCACGATGACCATATGAGCGGGTTGCGGGCGATTATTGGCGACGGAGGCGGTGACGTTGAGGATGTCCTCGACGGCCAATCGGATTCGGTCGTAGTCAACACTGATGGACATCGGTTCTTGGCGGGGCGGGGTTACGTGGGAATAGGGCAGGTAGTAACGGCCCACGATCTGATAAGACAGAGCGGCTCTTTGTTCGGAGATGAGGGTGACGGTATTTTTTCCTTTTCGGGTATGATCTTTCAAATCGATCAGCTGGAGGAGGTCGCAGTTGGTATGGTCGATGGTTAAATTTTTGATTTCCCGGCCATTGATTGACACGGTTAGGGCGGCGTGGTTTTGGGCGGCGCCGGTTTTTTCGGCCAGCAGAAGGGCGCGGAGGGCCTGGACGGTGGCCTGAGTGGACTGCCAGGTTCCGTGGGCGTCCTTTTGCCGGACCAGATAATTTATCGCCTTACTGACGTCGGCGTATTTCCGGTTACAGCGGATAAAGGCCTGGACGGCCAGGGCGGTCAGTTCGATATTAGCCGCTGTGCCGGAGCCATAGGTGGGGGTTTCGGATTTTGCCTGCCAAAAGACGATGTCGTCTTTTTCGATGCGGATATCATACAGGGTACGCAGGGTATCGAGGGTGGTTTCATTTTTTGGATCGACAGAGGCCATTGCGTTAACCACCATGATGCGGGTGTAAACGTTTTTCATATCGTCGAGGTGGCCGCGTAAATAATCCACGCCTTTTTTGATTTCGGGGCCATCGTAACCGGTGTTTGCCAGGGTCCAGACGATATAGGCGGTGTTACGAAGGATGTTGTCGTTTAATTTTTCTTTCATCTCATCATGCAAAATTCTCACGGCCGGTTGAAAGGAGCCGTCATTTTGCTGATGTTTGAGCAGCCATTGGCAGGTGCGGGCGATGATGTCGGGGTCCACCTGATGAACTTTACTCATATCATAAAATTCCATCAGGGCGTAGGCGGACAGTATAAGTTGAGCGGGCTTTTTGCCGAACCATTCAAATCCGCCGCCAGGGGCCTCAAAGGAGAGGAGTCGTTGATAGCCGGTATTGATGAAACCTTTGGCTTTCATCTCAATTTCAGGGGTGATTTTGCCGGTGGTTTGCAAATAATCCAGAATCAGGATGTTCGGATAGGTCGCCGATGAGGTCTGTTCGAAACAGCCGTAGGGCATTCGCAGCATCCGGTCCAGGCCTTCGACCAACTGGCTGAGCAATCCGGGATACACTTTGACGAATATCCTGCCGGCGTTATCAATGGCATCGTGAGGAATGTTGAGGGTGTGGGTTACGCTGCCGTCGAGTCGGCCGCTTTCGGTGATGAGATATTCCCTGCCGTCGGGCACGATCTCTACGGTACGAGCGACGGCATCGCTCATTTCGGAGCCGCGGGCGGTGACGGTGAACTTTCGGAAGCCGACTTTTTGGGCGATGATGGGGAAATAGACGGCTCGTACTTCGGAGGGCGCGAGGGTAACGGTCTTTGGGGGCAGGTCTATCAATTCAAACCAATCATCTTCTTCAACCTGCAGCTGGATGGTTTGATCGGTTTGGAGATAATTATATACCGCCACCGGCACGTGGACCTGGTCGTTTTGGGTGAGGGAAACGGGAAAATCGATATCGATAAAGAAATCCTGGAAAACGCGAATGTCGGCGGTAGTTGAGCCCAATTGACCGTTAAGCGAACTACCCATACAAGTCAAGCGCCAGGAGGTTACGGAATCGGCCAGGGGCACGTTGAGGAGGGCCTTTCCCCGACCGTCGGTGATCAGGGCGGGATTAAAGTACAAGGTCTCGGGGAAATACGCGCGGATACGAACCGGTTCGACA
>Ga0111186_1120_pt1 | contig 11643 bp, 8 predicted proteins | sample DeeMarSWOR324_28_FD_80243 | JGI IMG/M metagenome (GOLD analysis project Ga0111186, IMG submission 80243) | Phycisphaerae bacterium SM23_30 | reverse complement strand
ATCATAAGGGTTTTAAAAAACTACCCCCAAAATTAAGGCATATGCTGCTGGATTACCTAAGCCGGGCAGCATGACCATATAAAAATGGCAAAAGTCGAGCTTAGTTGGTTTGTTTTACTAACCATCGGAGAATCCTCCTTCCACAAAACTTCCACAAAACTTCCACAAATGAGGATTCCCAGATGAGAAAAGAAATGCTAAGCCCTGAAATTTCAATAATTTATAGCATTTCAGGGTAAAAGGAACCGGAGAGGGCGGGATTCGAACCCGCGGTACGGATAAACCATACACAGCCTTTCCAAGGCTGCTCCTTAAGCCACTCGGACACCTCTCCGGTGGAACACAATTACCGGCCCGACCGGCCGACATCAAGTAAGTATTTTAACTATGGGCCTTTAATTCGCAAGGATATTCAACAGGCGGTGTCAATGATTTTAGCCGTTTTGATGTTGTAGCGTGGGCGGATTTAAGGTACATTGTCGTCTGCGCATGAAATTGCCTTTTGACGTATGTCATTTTACGCTCGATGTTCAGGGTAAAGAGGAATTTTATCGATGCCCAGAGACAGTGCTTGGCTTTCATTTTATCAGAAGGAGCCAGGAGATGACCAAACAAATCAAGCTTTACTATAAAAACGCCACCTGCGAGGTTGTCGGAGACGAGCACGGCGTCAGCATGGAGGCCCTGTCTCAATTAAGGCCAAGAATCTCAGAGATTACCTCCCGTCTGGCCCACCAGCGATTCGAAGGAAAGCTTCCCTATCGTGATCTGCCTTATCAGGAGGAAAACTGCGATAAGATTATGGATTTTACCTCCAGGTTTGCCGGCAGATACGACAACCTGGTGGTGCTGGGCATTGGGGGATCGGCGTTGGGCAATATCGCCCTGCAGACGGCCCTTAACAATCCCACTTATAATTTACAGCCTACCCGTCCGGGCCCGCGGCTGTTCGTGATGGATAACGTCGATCCGGTTCAGTTGGGCGGGTTGTTGGTTATACTAGAAGGAGAATTGGAAAACACCCTGTTCAATGTCATCAGCAAATCGGGTCAGACGGCGGAGACCGCCGCCCAGTTTCTTATTGTGCGGGCAATGCTCAAGGCCAGGCTGCCCCAGGCGAACCTGGCCGACCACATCATTGCCACCACCGATCCTCAAAGCGGCACCTTGAGACAAATTGTCGAACGGGAGGGATTAACCGCCCTGGAGGTGCCGCCGGGCGTGGGCGGCCGCTTCAGTGTTCTCAGCGACGTTGGCCTTTTCAGCGCCGCGATGTGCGGCATCAACATTGTCGAATTATTGGAAGGGGCCGCCGATATGGATCAGCGGGTTAAGGATGATGAGTTAATGCGAAATCCCGCGGCTCTCTATGCCGCTATTCAATGGCTGTTCTATCAAAAGGGTAAGAACCTATCGGTGATGATGCCTTACAGTTATCAACTCAAGGATTTGTGCGACTGGTACCGCCAGTTATGGGCGGAGAGCCTGGGCAAGGCTCAAAACCTCAAGGGCGAACAGGTCAACGTGGGCCCTACTCCCATCAAGGCCCTCGGGGCTACCGATCAGCATAGTCAGGTGCAACTGTACCGGGAAGGCCCCAACGACAAGGTAATCACATTTCTGGAGGTTGAGTCCTTCGGTCGGGATGTCACTATCGGCGCCGCGGGTGATGTAGAGGAGCTGGCTTATCTATCCGGGCAAACAATGAGTAAGCTCCTCAACAGCGAAAAGGTGGGCACCGAATACGCGTTGGTTCAATCGCAGCGGCCTTGCCTGACGGTGCGTTTCCCGGAAATCAGCGCCTATACGGTGGGGCAATTTATTTACCTGTTTGAGGTGGCCACCAGCTACATGGGCGAATTGCTGGGCATTAATACGTATGACCAGCCCGCCGTGGAGCTGGGCAAACAGGCGACCTTTGCCCTGATGGGCCGTGAAGGCTATCAGGAAATGCTCCGAGAAATTCAAGGCGCAACCAGGATCGATGATGATTTTTTGGTGTAATGGGAGAAATTAAAGACTGATGAAAAAAAGTGAGGCCAAGGCGGTCATCTTTGATTTGGACGGGGTGTTGGTGGATACGGGTGCATTTCATAAGCGATCGTGGAGTGATCTGTCGGCTCAGCAAGGCTGGTCGTTTTCCGAGGAGAAATTTCGTCGAACATTTGGCATGCAGAATTATCAGATTATTCCCCTTCTGGCGGGTCGAGAGTTATCCGCCGACGAGATCGACCGCCTGTCCGAGTGGAAAGAGGAGCGTTATCGGGAGCTGGTGACCGGCAAACTGGTTTTACTGAAGGGGGTTAGAGTTTTGATAGACGATTTGAAGTTGGGGGGATTTCTTTTGGCGGTGGGCACCTCCACGCCCCGGATGAACCTGGAGTTTATGCTGGAACATACCCACGTGCGCAACAGCTTTGACGCTTTCGTCACGGGAGAAGAGGTCCGGTGCGGCAAACCCGCCCCGGATACTTTCCTCAAGGCGGCTCAAAAGCTGTCTGTTGCGGTCGAGAGGTGCGTAGTGGTGGAGGACGCGGTGCAGGGCGTACAGGCCGCCAAGGCCGCCGGCATGTACGTCGTGGCCGTCACCACCACCCGGTGCGGCGCCGACCTTGCCCAGGCCGATATTATTGTCGATAACCTTGAAGAACTCTCCGCTGCCGACTTCGATAAGTTACTGAAATCAGCTGGGTAATTATAAAAAATGATTTGTTTAAGGGCGCCGTTACCCTATAAAAGTAAAACAGTCGGCAACGTTTATTATCCATTCGGCAACTCCCATCTGATTGGTATTCTTAAAATTCTTGCCAAAGGTGTGGGTGTTTATATAATACATTTTTGTTCAACCGTCGGTCTTGACTTTAGATCCGGAGATTGGTGATGAGCGTATTATGGATAATGTTGGCGGCGGGGGTGATTTTGTTATTAGGGGGTCGGTTTTACGCCCCGGTGATCGGGAAGGTACTGGGAGAGAAAGCGGAGCGTATAACGCCGGCAGTACGGATTAACGACGGTCGAGATTACGTGCCCACGCGGACGCCGGTGGTTTTTGCCCATCACTATGCCTCTATCGCGGGAGCCGGTCCTATTATTGGGCCGGTATTGGCGATTTTATACGGCTGGGGCCCGGCGTTGCTGTGGATTTTGCTGGGGGGTGTGTTTCTGGGGGCGGTGCATGATTATGTGGCCACTTATTTGGCCATGCGGGAAGGAGGAAAGAATCTAACGGTAATCGCCCGACGGTACATCGGGCCGGCGGCCTTTGTCATGCTGCTGGTGCTGCTGGTGGCGATCTTAGCGCTGGTATGCGCGGCGTTTCTGGATTTGTCGGCCACGGCGCTGACTTCGAAGGTGGATGCTGACATTTTAAAGTTAAGTCCCGGCCAAAGGCTATTAAGAGTGGAAGAGGGCCAGGCTATTATCGGGGGGATTGCCTCGATGTCGGTGATTATAATAACGGCCTGTTCGCCCTTGATGGGATTTTTATACTTGAAGCGAAAGTGGCCGGTGTGGTTGTGCTCATTTTTGGCAATCGTCATTTGTGTGGTCTCGATTTTAATCGGCCTGAGATGGCCCCTCACGGTAGAGCCCTTGACCTGGAAATTGATGATCAGCGGTTATGTATTGATTTCCGCGGGGGTGCCGGTCTGGCTTTTTTTACAGAGCCGCGATTTTATCAACGTGCATATTCTCTATATGGCTATTGTATTGCTGGTAGTTACCCTGGTGGCCGCGGCTCTTCGGGGCGGGGGCCAGATCATGCAGGCCTCGGGGATACCCCTGAATAACTGGGCCGAGGGCAGCAGCAAACTAGGCATAGGTTGGCCGGTGATGTTTGTCATGATTGCCTGCGGGGCGGTCAGCGGTTTTCATAGTTTATGCGCGGGCGGCACCACCTGCAAACAACTGAACAACGAGACCGCGGCCCGGCGGGTAGGTTTCTACGGTATGCTGTTGGAGAGTTTTTTAGCCGTTTGTGTAGTTTGCTGCTTGATTGTAGGATTATCATTAAGCGATTATAAAGGATACTGCCATCCGGATGTCGGAAGCGGCAACGCCGTATTGACCTTTGCCATGGGAGTAGGCCTTACCATGCACGTAGGGCTGGGAATACCAATTGCCGCCGGCGCCCTGGGGGCTATGTTGATGCTGGAGGGTTTTCTGGTGACCACCCTGGATACCGCCATCCGCCTGACCCGCTATATGATCGAAGAAGGCTGGACCACCTTCTTCGGAAAATACGATGTCTTTGCCAGCCAAACAGAATTAAAACATCCTCCCACTGGTGAATTGGCCGGCACCGGAGGCATCGCCGTCGATGCCCCTGAAGTTGAAACACATGTAGCCCCACCTCAGATTATTCCAACCCGGGGTCTGCTGCGTTTTCTTTTGAGCGGCTTAAAATATTACTGGGTGAATTCGGGCCTGGCGGTGGCCCTGATGCTGGTTTTGGCCTTGACCAACGGCTATAATGCCGTCTGGCCGGTATTCGGTTCGGCTAATCAACTCCTGGCCGCCCTGGCCCTCTTGGTGGGTACCACCTGGCTAATTCATCATCGACGACCGGTTTGGTACACCTTCTTGCCGGCGATATTTATGCTGATTACCTCGATAACCATGCTCATTCGCCTGCTGATAGTTGATTATGGTCCTAAATGGCCCGGCAGTGCGCCCTTGTTGATTTCCGACGTGGTTGTCTTGGCCATGACCGCCGGGATTTTATCGTTCGTGCTGCGTACCTGGAGGGCGGAAAAAAGGCTTAAAATACAGTCGGCATAGTTTGGCGGCCGGCAAACAGGCCCCTCCTTATTCGGCGTAAATTAACCCATAATAATTATAAAGGCGTCTCCATCTGGTCCTCACGCTTGAGAGATACTTCCCGGCTGTATGCGCTCAGTAAATCATCTCTGGATATGATGCCGGTTACTATTACTTTTTGCTTGTCCTTTTTGATTACCGGCAATACATCGCTTTCGCTTTCGAGGAATTTATTCAGCGCCTCATTCAGATTGTCCGAATCTTTAACCGAAGGGCCCGTCTGGGCCAGGTCCTGAGCGATAATCAAATGCTTTAAAGAATCCATATGCTCCAGGGAATCAAGTATCTGATTGACGGTTATAATCCCGTAAAAGGTTCCGTCCCGGTCGATTACCGGGAGGGTGCGATAGCTGCCTTGGGCCAGGGCCGGCAAGATGTTATCCATGGTGGTAGAGGGCGGCACCGAAGCCATGTCCTTTTTGAGTATTTCATGAACTTTTATATGCTCCAGAATATCGCGCCTCATTTTCTTACGAAGGCTTATCCCTTTTCGGGTGAGTTTCAGAGAGTAAATAGATTCAGGATGCAATCTGTCCGCCGTAATGGTGGTGATCGCCACCGTCAGCATCAGCGGTAAGATAATCAGATAATCCCCCGTCAGCTCGAAAAGCAGAACAATGGAGGTGATAGGGGCTCGGGCCGCCCCGGCAAAGAAGGCGCCCATGCCCACCAGGGCATAAGCACCGGGTTCGATCCCCATTTGGGGGAAAAAATGGGAAAGAAGGTACCCAAAGCTGCCCCCTGTCAGCGCTCCCAGCACCAGAGAGGGGGCGAATATTCCCCCCGAACCGCCGCTGCCCAGGGTGAGACTTACGGCCAGTATTTTCAAAGGTATCAAAAGGACCATAAGTTTAAAAGGCATACTGGCGTCCACGGCATGCTCGATGTTCTCGTAGCCTACTCCGAATACCTGCGGAAAAAAAAATCCGATGCCCCCCAGGAGTAATCCGCCGATTATCGGCTTGCTTAACTCGGGGAGGGGCAGTTTCTTGAATGCGTCCTCGAATTTATATATGGACCGGATGAACAGGATACACACAGGCACCAGTAATAAACCGAAGCCCAGGTAAAAAAGCAGTTCCCAGGGATTGCCCAGCGTATAGGGGGGCACGGGAATGGAGGGATCACCGCCAAAAAACACCTTGGCAATGACGCTGGCAATCACCGCCGCCACCACCACTCCTCCCAGTCTGCGGGTGGAGAAATCCCGCAGGATCACCTCCAGGGCGAAAAATACTCCCCCCAGCGGGGCATTAAAGGTGGCGGCGACGCCGCTGGCCGCCCCGCTGGCCACCAATATCTTTACCTTTTCGTCGGAAAAGCGTAAGACCTGTCCTATACTGGACCCGATCGCCGAACCAATCTGGACGATAGGGCCTTCCCTGCCGACCGAACCTCCCGAACCAATGCATAACGATGAGGCCAGCGATTTTACCAGCCCCACTGCCGGTCGAATGCGGCCCCCCTTCAACTCCATCGCCTCCATCACCTCGGGCACCCCGTGCCCTTTTGCCTCCCGGGCGAAGAAATAAATAAGGGGGCCGAAGAAAACCGCCCCAATCGCCGGGATGATGATTACCGCATAGTCGCCCATAAATGAAAGTAACAGAGGGATTTTCTGGAAAAAAATATCCTTAAATAAATCGAGCAGCCAGCGAAAAAGTACGGCCCCAAACCCGCCCGCTATTCCCACAATAAAGGCGGTGCTTATCAATATGGCGCCGGGAGAAACCAGGAAAGGAAAGTGCTTTTTAATTTTAATAAAGTTTTTCATATAAAATCATGCGCCGCCTTACAAGGGTTAATTTTGGAAAATAGATATAATTCGGGTTTTATCAGCGGGAGGACAATATTTATTGGTCAGAACACCTCGGCCAATTCCCCTCGAAAGACCAATACCGCCTGGCCGCCCAGATAGACGCGCTCTTCGCCCACACGCACCCACACTGTCCCTCCCCGTTTGGAAGCCTGATAAGATACCAGGGAATCTTTCCGTTTTTTCCGCTGCCAGTAAGGTCCCAGGGCACAATGGGCCGATCCGGTCACCGGATCTTCATCCACTCCCAGGGCCGGGACAAAAACCCGGCAGACAAAGTCATATTCCTCCGAATCACCGGCACTGGTGATTATCACCCCCCGGGGGCATGTCTTCTGCACGGCGGCGAAATTCGGTTTCATCCGGCGGACCGTCTCCTCCGATTCCACTTCCAGGAAATAACCAAAGTTGCAATGTCCGATGTAATCCCAGGAAATTCCCAGGGCATCTTCCAGGTCGGCGGGAGCTTCCACCGGCCTTATGGGATCAAGAGGGAAATCGAGCTCGATCCGGTCTGCTTTTTTCACTGCTAAAAGCAGCCCGCTTTTGGTAAAAAACCGCGCGGTCTGGTCCGGTTTGAGTGTTTTGGTAATCCACAGGGCATGGGCGCCGGCCAGGGTGGCGTGACCGCAAAGATCGACTTCGCAGGCCGGGGTAAACCAGCGCAGATCGAAACCATCCTCCCGGGGCAGTAAGAAGGCCGTTTCCGAGAGGTTCATTTCCGCCGCCAGGTTTTGCATCCATAGTTCGTCGCGCGGTTCCGATAGCAAACAAACCGCCGCCGGATTGCCGGAAAAGGGTTTAGCGGTAAAAGCGTCTATCTGGAGAATTTGCTCCTTCATAGGTTACAGCCTCATGAAATGTACTGTTTTAAATATTCATAATCCGGGGTCAGCCGGCCCTGATATACAATAACCGCCCTCTGCAACTCCGGCGCCAGGTGCGCTTCGACTAGCGGGGCTGTAAAGTCGGCGTTTACCAAACTCGGCACAAAAGGTTTTAATTGCTTACTGAAAAATAACGAGGCATCGCGGGCCAACTCGGCCGGCAGGTTATCCACCGCCAGCAGCACGATGCCGTCGCCCTGGTGACCATCGGTGACCGTTTGCGTCCGCGGGTCGCACAAATAAGCCGGCCGGCCCGGATCGGTGGTTTTCACGTTGCATTCTATCGAACCTTCCACGTCGCAGGTAATATCCGCGATACCGCACAGTTTCGGCCGAGGATGATCCTGATAGAGTTTTTTTAAGCCGTCCCAGGTGACAAAGCGGGGATAGCGGCTGTCCCAGAATATAGCGTTGACGAGAATGGTGATATAAGGCAAATATTGCTCAAATTGGCTGACGTAATTTTCCGGATGCTGATAATAATCCTGCAGTTGAAAGGGCATATCAAGTTTATGTTTTACCAGGTGTTCTTCTTTGAAAATAGTTAAATAAACCTTATGCCGGTCAACCGGTTCGCTTTCCACCAATGATTTTAACCTTTGGGGATTAATTCTTTCCATCGGCAGACTGCCTAATATCTGCTGGGCGCCTTCGGAAACATTGCCATAGCCCAGAATGCCAATCACCACCGGGCTGATCTCGTCCGGCAAACCCTCGCTTTTTATCCTAGCGCCGATTTCTCTCAGGTGCCTGCGCGCTTCTTCGACACTTTGGTAATTCAGGGCTTGTTTATATTGATTAAAAGGCGTGTTTATACCCTTTTGCTGCCAGTATTGGCCCATGAGCCATAAAATATCGATGGCCCCGGCATCGCCGGCGTAATTGCCGAAATAAATCAACCGTCTCTTTTGCGCATCAATTACTCTTTCATAATCAATCAAGGTGCTGTGGCTGTCGATGATTCTCTTTAGCAGGGGCATATTTGCCGGTTGGCCCTTAATCGTATGGGAGAAAAGGACATATACTTTATGGTTCAGCAGTTTTTCTACCGGTATCTCCTTAATGCCCAGGATGATGTCTCCCGGTTGCATATCTTCACAAACACGGGCTCCGGCTGCGGTATAATCCGATGCGGCAAAAAACCTTTTATCAGAATTTTGCAGGTAAACAACAGCGCCGCTTTTCGTGATAATTTCCTTGACATCCTCCGGAGTCAGCGGCGCCCGCCGCTCCCAGATATTTTTGTCTTCCGCCCGTATCAATATCGAATTCATCATTCTACCTTCTTCACTACACGATGAAAAACTTGCTTTTTCTCCTAAAAGTCTAACCATTATACCTTAGTCTTCCATTCAGGTACGCGTCGATGCTCTGGGCGGCTTTTTTGCCGTCGCCCATCGCCAGGATCACCGTTGCCGCCCCGCGGATGATATCGCCGCCGGCGAAGACGCCGGGAATACTGGTCATCAAGTTGTCGTCTGTTTCAATGTAGCCCCACTTGTTTGTTTTTAGTCCCGGGGTGGTCTGGGTGATCAGCGGATTGGCCGAGGTGCCCACGGCTACCACTACCAGGTCGCATTCGATTAAAAATTCCGAACCTTCAATGGGAATCGGCCGTCGTCGGCCCGAGGCGTCCGGCTCCCCCAGCTCCATCCGAATACACGTCATGCCTCTGACCCAGCCGTCTTCAGTGCCCAATACCTCCACCGGGGCCGTCAGCATCTCGAATCGAATTTGTTCCTGCTCCGCGTGATGCACTTCTTCCACCCGGGCCGGCATCTGTTCGCGGGCCCGGCGATATACGATTATACTTTCTTCGGCCCCCAGCCGTTTGCTGGTCCGCACCGCGTCCATCGCCACGTTGCCCCCCCCGATCACGCATACCCGCCGGCCCGCAATAATCGGCGTGTCATACTTGGGAAACTGAAACGCCCCCATCAAATTAGTACGCGTTAGGTATTCGTTCGCCGAGTACACCCCCTTGAAATTCTCCCCCGGTATCTTCATAAATACCGGTAAACCCGCCCCGTTGGCGATAAAAGCGCTGTCATAACCTTCCTGCTCCATAAGCTGATTGATCGTTACCGTCCGGCCCACCAGTACGTTGGTCTCGATCTTCACGCCCAGGGATTTTAGGTTCTCCATCTCATCTTCCACAATTCGGTTCGGCATCCGAAATTCCGGGATGCCATACACCAGCACCCCGCCGGCCTTATGAAACGCCTCGAAAACGGTAACGTCGTGCCCCATCTTCGCCAGTTCCCCCGCGCAGGTCACCCCCGCCGGCCCCGAACCGATGCAGGCCACCTTTTTACCCGTTTTGACCGCCGTCGTTTTAGGCCTTCCTTTGCGATGAGCGATCTCATAATCCGCCGCAAAGCGCTCCAGCCAGCCAATTGCCACCGGCGCCCCGCTTTTACAACGCACGCACTTGATTTCGCACTGTGTTTCCTGGGGACAGACCCGTCCCGTCACTGCCGGCAGATTGTTGTCCTGCCGGATCAAGGCCGCCGCTCCCAGAAAATCCCGCTCGGCGATCAACTTTAAAAACCCGGGGATGTCAATCTCCACCGGACAGCCTTCCACGCACGCCGCCTTTTTGCACTGCAGACAGCGCTGTGCTTCTCGTATCGCAATCTCCTCCGGCAGTCCCAGATTAACTTCCTCAAAGTTCTTGCTGCGTTCGATGCCGTCCTGTTCCGGCATCTTTTGCCGTTCAATTGCCAAACGCTCTTTGGCCGTCAGTTTACCGTCACCGTTTCCTTTATCTACCATGTATTGCTTCCTTTAAAAAAAAGGGCATTCTTACTTTTCATAATGCCCGCTTCTATCTTCCAAATTCATCGCTGAAGCTTACAATTATGTTGCTTTTCAAACCGTTCTAACGATTCCTGTTCTTGTTTTCTATAAGTTGTCAGCCGATCCATCAATTCGTCATAATCGACTTGGTGCCCGTCGAACTCCGGCCCGTCCACGCAGGCAAACTTACTCTGGCCGTTGACAGTCACGCGGCAGCCCCCGCACATCCCCGTGCCATCGACCATAATCGGATTCAAACTCACCACCGTGGGAATATTATATTTTTTGGTCAACAACGAAACGAATTTCATCATTATCACCGGCCCGGCGCAATAAACCGCCCCCACGTCCACCTTGGGATCGTCGATCAATTCCTGCAGGGCGTCGGTGACCAATCCCTTCTTGCCGTAAGATCCGTCATCCGTGGTTAATATCAGTTCATCGCTGACCGCGCCCAGTTGTTCTTGCAGAATCAGCAGTTCTTTGGTCCGTGCTCCGATGATGCTGATAATCTTATTGCCTGATTCTCTCAGGGCAATCGCCTGGGGCAGCACCACCGCCGTCCCCAGGCCGCCGCCGATAACCACCACCGTGCCGAACTTGTCGATATGACTGGGCTGCCCCATCGGCCCCACCACGTCCTGGAAACATTCGCCCTTTTTGAGCTGACTCATCTCCAGCGTACTTTTGCCCACGGTTTGTACGATCAGGGTGATAGTGCCCGTCTCCGGGTCAGTATCAGCCACCGTCAGCGGTATCCGTTCGCCGTGTTCCCTGGCCCGCACGATCACAAACTGACCGCATTTACGGGCTTTGGCTATCCGGGGGGCCTTGATCTGATATTGCGTCAAATTCGGACCTATCGTCCGTTTATCAACGATTTCATACATGCTTAACCGCTCCGTAATTTAAATATTTGTTACGTAAACACTTACAGTTTTGCAAAGATCATATAAAATTGTCATTGGCACCACAAGAGTATAACCAAACCCCCTTCACCAAGCAAGGGGGATATTGTCAGTGACTGAAGATATGGGGGCCGAAATCTCAACCATCGTCATAGAAAAGACCGCTGCGTCATGCAATGTTTATTAGTAATGCTACTTAGGGATGACGGTGATCGTGGGGGACGGTGACGATGGTGCTTTGGCGGGTGATATTTCCGGAGGCGTCGGCGGCCTGAAAGGTCAGAGTATAAATTCGGCCCCCTCCCAGGCCGCTTCGTTCAGCGCGTAAGTATATGGAACCATCGGGCATTACCTGGATGTCATTAATGGTATGCCCGTCGCCGGGGGTATCGTCGAAGGCCGGATCATAGGTGTC
>Ga0111186_1126_pt1 | contig 11688 bp, 11 predicted proteins | sample DeeMarSWOR324_28_FD_80243 | JGI IMG/M metagenome (GOLD analysis project Ga0111186, IMG submission 80243) | Phycisphaerae bacterium SM23_30 | reverse complement strand
CCCGTCTGGTTTATACGCCAGCAGGAATATCCCCGGCTGTGGTGGGAAGGGCCGAAAGCAGATTTGAAACTAGCGCCCCAAACCCTGAATTGCCGCAGCCAGGGTAATTGGATAAAAGCCCACCTGACTTTGCCGGAAGGTTTCAATATTGCAGATATTGATACCAATAAACCTGCCGCCCTCCAGCCTTTGAACTTAACCTCCGAAAAGTTGGAAGTATTTATCAAACAGGATAATTTAGTGGAGGTCAATGCCTCGTTTGATCGTCAATCTTTCTGTTCTGCTTCGGTCAGGATAATCACCCCCGGCATGAAGGAATTAGCCGATTTTGCCGCTTATTGGCTCCAATCCGACTGTAAAAAACCCCTCTGGTGCAGCGGCCTGGACCTCAACCATGATTCAATGGTCAACCTGCTGGATTTCGCCCTGCTCCAGAAGAGCCGGGTGGAATTTATACCTGACAAGATGCCAAGATAGATTGGATGGACAGAAATGACGAATGTCGAAATTCGAATTTTGAATAACGAATGAGAAAAAGAAGTTAGAAGCTGGAAGGAGGATGGTGCGTTTTGGAGGCAAAGGGCGGGTCAGGGTAAGCGATTGATTGGGTTCGGCGCTTGCGCGGGGAGGACAATAATTGGGTGTTAATAACGGTTCAAGGTAATCGGGATATAGATTTTGGGGGCAGGGCGGTCAGGTTGCAGAGGGAGCGGGTACGAAAGTATGAGAGTGCGAGAGGGCGGGGGAGTTTTGGGAGGCCAAGAGGACGTAACGGGAAAGGTTGATAGCGGATTGTTTAATGATTTAGATGTTGTTATAATGTTTTGAGATACAAGAGGATAATTGGGAAGCGGCATTAGGGAAGAAGGTATCCGGAGTAAATTTCGGATGATAAAAAGAGGCAATAATTTGTCCGGTTATAAGAGTGTAATATAAAAAGGGAGATATAAGAGATGCGAAGAGGGATGCAAAGTTTGTTGTTAGCGGCGGCGTTGGCGGCAGGGGCGGCAGCAGGGATGTCGTGCAACGGTAATAATGATAAGAAGGACAGACTTATATTGAAGACAGGCCTGGATGAGAAGCAGGAAGGGGAAGAGGGTAATATTGCGCAAGTTAAAAGAGAAAACCGACAAAAAGAAGAGATAGAATATCAAAAGATTAGAGCGGCGGCGGAAGGGGGAGATGCGACTGCTCAGAAGAGCCTTGGGGCGATGTATTACTATGGAGAAGGAGTGGAAGAGGATTATAAGCAGGCGGTAGAATGGTTTCGCAAGGCGGCGGAACAAGGGAATGCATCGGCTCAATACAATCTTGGGGCAATGTATTACTTTTACTATGGAAAGGGAGTGGAAAAGGATAATAAGCAGGCGGCGGAATGGTTTCGCAAGGCGGCGGCGCAGGGGGAAGCGGCGGCGCAATATAGCCTTGGATTGATGTACGAAAAGGGAGAAGGAATGGAGAAGGATTATAAGCAAGCGGTAGAATGGTATCGCAAGGCGGCGGAGGGGTACCTTAAGGCGGCGGATGAGGGGAAGGTGGAAGCACAACTTGTCCTTGGGGGTTTATATTTCGGCGGAAAGGGAGTGGAACAGGATTATAAGCAGGCGGCACAGTGGTATCGTAAGGCGGCGGAACAGGGCAATGCAAAAGCGCAAGAATTACTTGGGGGCATGTATCAAGCAGGAATGGGGGTGGAACTGGATTATAAGCAGGCGGTGGAGTGGTATCGCAAGGCGGCGGAGAAGAGCGCACAAATGCAAGAATCGCTTGGGTGTTTATATTACTTCGGTTTGATAGTAGAACAGGATTACATACAAGCGGCGGAGTGGTTTCGCAAGGCGGCGGAGCAGGGGGAGGCGGGAGCTCAATATAGTCTGGGATTGATGTATTATAAGGGAGAGGGAATGGAGAAGGATGTCAAGCAGGCGGCGGAATGGTATAGCAAGGCGGCGGAACAGGGAAAGGCAAAAGCGCAAGTAAATTTAGGGATGATGTATGAATCAGGACAAGGGGTTATTGAGGATTATATTGAGGCATATAAATGGTATCTACTGGTGGAGAAGGGAGGGGAAGAAGTGCAAAAGCTGAAAGATGAGTTGCGGAAGAAGATGACGGAGGGGCAGATAGCGGAGGGGGAGAGGAGGGCGAAAGAATTTGTGGAAAAAAGGGAAAAGAAGAAAGGGGTGGAGGAAAGGCATTAAGGACGGATGACGAAATTCGAATTTTGAATAACGAATAAAGATGGTGGGGAGCGTATGGTTTTTGGTTGGAGTTATTTCTCTTAGGGTTGGGGGGTTTGATAGGGGGGGGAACGGTTCAGGGTAATCGTTAGACTGGAATCCCGCTTGCGCGGGAATGTCATGGTGCGGGTGTTAATGAACGGGACAGGGTGATGGGAAGATGGGGTTCGGTCTTCAATGGTACTTTCCAAGAAAATGTTCGCCTTTTTATGAACGAGTGCATCTTTGATCCCTAAAAATAGCTGAAAATTCCACGACAGAGACCTTTGAATCCATATAATAGGGTGTAGATAGTGGCAAAATTTTTTTGAAATTTGTAAGTATCTGATTCAGGAGAAATAGAAACAAATGTCGTCCTGTATTTTTGGTCCCGTGGCCTCCCGCCGACTGGGCCTATCCCTGGGGGTTGACCTAGTTCCTTATAAACACTGTACTTACAACTGCATCTACTGCCAACTCGGCCGCACCACCCATCTCACCAACGAACGGAAGGAATATATTCCCTTAAGTACTGTGATTAAAGAACTTACAACAAAACTCGGCACCTATCCCGACTACATCACCCTTTCCGGCTCGGGCGAACCCACGCTCTACACGCCGCTGGATTCATTAATAACTGCTATCAAAGAACTTACGAACATTCCCCTTGCCGTCCTCACCAACGGATCTCTTTTATGGCAACCTGAAGTCCGCCAAGCACTTATGTCCTCCGACCTGGTCTGCCCATCCCTCGATGCCGGCTGTGACGAAACCTTCCAAAAAATCAATCGTCCCCACCCCGAAATCACTTTTGAAACGATGCTCCAAGGCCTAATCGACTTTCGCCAGGAATATAAGGGTCAGTACTGGCTGGAAGTCTTTATCGTACAAGGGATTAACACCGATCCGGTTGAAATTGAAAGACTCTCCGGCTGCATCAAGCGGATCATGCCTGATCGAGTGCAGGTCAATTCCGCCACCCGTCCCACCGCGGAAAGCTTTGTCGATGCCCCTTCCAAAGAGCAATTAGAAGAGATAGCCTTTCGGTTAGCCGACCATGCCGAGGTGATCGCCGACTTTAGCCAAGTTTTTAAGCGAAAAGAGGTTGCCGCCCACCTTGAAGTCATTCTGGATCTTTTGCAGCGTCGGCCCTGCACCATTGCAGATATGGCCCGGGGCCTGGGCCTGCATCAAAACGAGGTGATCAAATATGTGGAAAAGCTCACCGCTGAAGGAAAAATCACTCCCGAAAGGCAAAATAACAGGCTTTATTACAAATCCCTTGATATATAAACCGAATCGAATAAATCAGAATAAATCATATACCCTGTGTGTTTTTTTAGATATAAAACAACTTTTTCGTTTGGGCACACCATCAAAATAGGACCGATCCGGTAAGATATATATGTTCCAGAAAATAATCCGCCCTACTGGACATGATATTCCAAGCGGCAATATAATTATATATAGCCGGCAAGGCTAATTTGAATAAGACTATGTTTTAATGTACAGCCCGCAAGGGTGCTTGATGGCTCGCCCACTCTTGCGGCGCCAAGGCCCGACCTGACGGATAAGGTCGGGCAATTTTTTTGCCTTTATATCAAACAAGAGCGAGGATGGGGACAGGCACGCGCTCGCCGCCGCCGCCGCGGAATCAGTTGTCAATTTCAGGGACAAGCTTTACGAGTCCGCTACCAAGCTGTTTATGTAATTTGTATCGACGAATATACAATTTGCTACGTATTTTAAACTAGAGGAATCTTAGGAATCTTGCGAATAGGCGGGAGGCGGGCGGAGAGCCTGTCCTATGGGTAAACACCATTATTTGATTAGATATTGGGAGTTACCAGAGGCGGGGGATGAGTTTGTGTTTGACTTTTTGGACGTAATGGGAATATCCGGGGAGTTCTTTCCGGAGGGTAGCGTCTTCGAGGGCGGTGCGGATGAGCAAAAGGATGATGCTGAGGGCGGCGGGGACAAGGGCGACGAGGGAGCCGAGGACCAGGGGCAGGCTGATAAACAAGAGGATGCCGCCGAGGTAGCCGGGGTGGCGGACGAAGCGGTAGGGGCCGGTGTCGATGACGGTTTGGCCGCGGTCTTTCTGGATGCGGACGACACTGGAGAAGAATCGGTTGGTGCGCATGGCCCAGAGGTTGAGGGCGACGGAAATGATATATAAGATATAAGCGACGAGGTAGCCATAGAAAGGGATGGGCGGGGACCAATGGAGGCGGCCGACGTCGAGGGGGGCGAGGAAAATCGAGGCGCAACTGGTGACAATAAAGAAGGCCCAGAAGATTTTGTCGTAGGTTTTCATGCCGGGACCGGGTTTGAGGCGTTCTTGGGCGAGGTCGGGGACGGGGGCAAAGAGTATAAAGGCGATCAGAAGGTGGACGGCCAAGACGGCGTAAAAAAGCCATCCCTGCCAATAGTCGATCCGGCCGGCGGCGACAAACATCAGGGCGATAAAGAGGGATACCTTGATAATTCCTTTGAGGACGAGGCTTTGGTATTGGGGGTCTAATTTTAATGACAAATTACAGTATCCAGATGACAAATTAATGATAAAAGACGAATTAATGACGAAAACCGCATGACGGATCAAAACGAATTTTGACGAGGAGGCGATTATTTCATTTGCAGGGAGGCGAGGGCGGTGGCAGTGTCTTCAGCGACATCGAAGATAGAGTCGAGGCCGGTCAGGAGGAATACACCCCATACCTGGACGGGTATGCCGCATAAGCGGAGGTTATGATGGTTATCGATGATTCGTTTTCGGAGTTTCAACAACAAGGAGATATTGGAGGAATTGAGGAATTTCACCCGGGCGAAGTTCAAGACTACATCCTTGGCGGGATCTTTTTCCAGTCTTTCGGCAAGGGTGTTCAATTCATCGGTGAAATCGGGGTCTTTTTCCAAATCAGCCACAATGATCTCGTCTGACCAATCCTGAATAGCCATGGGTTGCGGTTCCTTCCATTATAGAATCCCAGAATAAGAAAAACCAGCGTTATTGTGAAAAACAATGAGGGCCGCCCTAATCTGTTTCCGGCAGCTTTTATTGTTACCAGGCAGTAAATTACCAAAGATGAGACCAATCTGCAAAACAAAAAGCAAAAGATGCAAATATACGGGATTCGGTTAATAAATTACTAAAGCTGACCGACGTTCGGCGTCGTCCCTTCGACAAGCACAGGGCCGGCACTGAGGCGAAGTTAAGATGGCGGTCTCAAAGCCCACTCTATAAACTGCGCACAAAGCTAGAGGTCTTTTACGCTCTTAAGTACAGATTTCGTTATGTTATTATATTGAGGGAGGTTACATCAAATTTCATTAATTTTTCGGTCGGTTTGGTTAAATTATATAACCGAAGTTTTGTAAAAGACTATTTATATAAGTGATTTATATACAATATATTATAAATAAAAGCCGGGCAAACCAAACATATAGAGGCCCTAAAAACTCATAGCCGTGTGAATGTATTACCGCTGGTTGATTCGGAGTGCGGGACAAGCCTGGCGGGAATGATAGCATAATGCACCAGTGTTCCGGTTTTTTGGTGTGTTTTCGAGATTTTTCTTGACGTAGGAGTGTTATTGCACTCTAATAGGAGTGTTATAAGAGTGTTTATATTATGATTAATGATTCAAAGAAGTCCGATAAAGTGACAATAAAGATACCCCGACCCTTATATAAGAAGATCAGTCAGGTCATCGAGGGATCGGGTTATAACTCAGTGACGGATTTTACGGTGTATGTCTTGCGGGATCTGGTGGCCAGTCATGATTTGGCGGGCAAACCGGAAAAGGAACAGGAAGACTTGGAGCGGGTTAAACAGCGACTGCGGGCGCTGGGGTATTTGTAAGTGGAAGGGTTGATGATATTAAGGCAGAAGGCAGAAGGGATAAGGGATAAGGGCTAAGGCATTGTTGGATTTCGGTGTGATTAGGTAGGTGGGTGGGTGGATAGGAGGATATTAAGGGCGTCTTAAGATGTGAATAATGTGCAGGCACCAGGATGGCACGGGGTTGGTTATAAGGGAGCAGATTATGGCAGAGCGGTTAAACCAAATGAAAGAGACACATATGCGCAGCGTGGTAAAAGGTTTAATGTATCGAGTGTTAGGCAGTTTATGCACGGTGATAGTGGCGTATATCTTTACGCGGGAGAAGATTATATCCATAGAGATAGGGGGTTTGGAGTTTTTGGCGAAGGTGTTTTTATATTATACGTATGAGCGGGCCTGGAATTTTGTCGGCTGGGGTCGAACCGCGAGTGCCAACGTGAGCCAAACGGAGATTGAAATTTAGTATTGGTATAGAGAAAGGATGACAAGTGGCGGTCAATTGTAAGTTTATGGTGTTGAGTATCGACGGGGTTCCGTTTGGCTTGATGGAGCGGATGTTAAGAGAAGGGGTGATGTTGAATCTGGCGGGTCTGGTTGAGCGTTGGGGTATGCGTCAGATGCGTTCGGTGCAGCCGACGGTGAGTTGTGTGGCGTGGTCGAGCTATATGACGGGGTGCAATCCGGGCAAGCACGGGATATTTGGTTTTGTCGATCGGCGGCCCCATAGTTACGATCTGGCGTTTCCCAATGCGCGGATGATGGCGGTAGAGAATATCTGGCAGGTGTTGTCGAGGGCGGATAAGCGGGTATTCGGGATGAACGTGCCGGCGACGTATCCGCCGCGGCCGGTGAACGGGGTATTGATTGGGGGGTTTTTAGCGCCGACGGTGGATAAGGCGGCGTATCCGGCGGGCGTGAATGATTATCTGAAATCTATCGATTATCAGATTGACAGTGACGCGGCGCTGGGGCGGAAGGATAAGCGGGCGATGCTGGTTAATCTGGACAAGACGCTCAGCAAACGGATGGAGGCGATGTTTTATTTTCTGGAGGCGGAAAGATGGGACTTTTTTCATACGCACATTATGGGCAGTGACCGGATCAATCATTTTCTGCTGGAGAAGATGGAAGAAGGTGATGCGGAATTTGGGCCGGCGTTTTTTGATTATTATCGCAAGATAGACGGATATATCGGTCGGTTGTTGGAAAAGACAGGTTCGGAGGCGCCGCTGATGATATTCAGCGATCATGGTTTTTGCCCGATCAAGCAGGAGGTTCAGCTTTCGCGTTATTTGATTGAAAGGGGTTGGACGGCGTTGGCGGATCAGGTGCAGCATCCTTTGTCGATTAATCCGGAAAAGTCGAAGGCTTATTGTTTGATACCGGGGCGGGTATTTGTGAATTTGCAAGGTCGTGAGCCACAGGGGATTGTCCCGATAGAGGAGTATCAGCAGACACGGGAGGCGTTGAAACGGGATTTGCTGGAGCTGAGGGAGCCGCGGACGGGTGATAAGGTTATTGAGAAGGTGCTGATGCGAGAGGAGCTGTATTGGCCGAGGGGCTGTCAAGGAGTATGCGAGGTGGCGCCGGAACAGGCGGCACGGGCAGAAGGGACCTACGGGAAGGCGGCGGATTTAATTGCGGTGCCGTACGATGGTTATGATTTGAAACTGGGATTAGCCGGTCAGGTGCTGTTCCAGAAGACGGAACTGGAAGGGATGCATACATATGCGGACGCGTTTATGATAGCGCGGGATGTGGAGTTACCGGAGAATGATCTGGAGATCTTGATGCTGGCGCGGCCGATATTGAAACGATGGGGGGTGGAGCCGCCGGCGGATATGGACGGAGAAGGTAAAGCGATTACAAATTGGAATTAATGGGAGCAATAATTAAGCATTAAGAAACCAGGATGAGGAATTAATTAAGAATAATGCAAATCTAATGCAGGTAAACAGATAAGGCTACAGCTTATATGATATTTGGTTTAAATATAATGGGTATTATTTTAGGCATTTCGTTACTGGCACTTTCTGCCGGTTTAATTATCCTCGGGAGAAAAACTTATAATGAAAGAAAGATAGTTTTCATTGGGGGGAAAAATATTAAAGGAAATTCAGCAACGTTTGCAGGAATTGTATTATTAATTTCAGGCTGTTTATTATTGATCTTAGGGCTATTGTTACCTTTTATCATGTTATAAGCCTGTCGCTGGTTATAAGGAGAAAATGACGTGGACAAGCTGGACGAGTTGGAGAGTCAGAGTATTTATATAATTCGGGAGGCTTATTATCACTATAAGAAGCTGGCGGTGCTGTGGTCGATCGGGAAGGATTCGACGACCTTGGTGTGGCTGGTGCGGAAGGCGTTTTTCGGGGAGGTGCCTTTTCCGGCGCTGCATATCGACACCAGTTACAAGTTTCCGGAGATGTATAAGTTTCGGGACGCATACAGCAAGAAATGGGGTCTAGAGCTGGTGATGGCGCAGAATAAGGAGGCGCTGGCAGGGGGTATGAACTGCGTGAAGAAGCTGGAGTGCTGCACGGCGTTGAAGACGGAGGCGTTGAAGATGGCGATCGCGGAACATGGTTTTGAGGCGTTGCTTTTGGGGATTCGCCGGGATGAGCACGGGATCCGGGCGAAGGAGCGTTATTTTTCGCCGCGGGACGAGGATTTCAAGTGGAACTATCAGGATCAGCCGCCGGAGTTGTGGGATCAGTATAAAAGTCAGGCGGAGGAAAAGACCCATATTCGGGTGCATCCCTTACTGGGCTGGACGGAAGTGGATATCTGGAGATATCTCAAGCGGGAGCAGGTGCCGATCACGGATCTGTATTTTGCCAAGGACGGTAAGCGCTATCGCAGTATCGGCTGCACGACCTGCTGCAATCCGATCGAGTCAAACGCGGCGAGCATCGACGATATAATTTACGAGCTGGAGACGACGACGACGTCGGAACGGGCGGGGCGGGCGCAGGATAAGGAGGACACTTATACGATGCAGAAGTTAAGGGCGTTAGGGTATATGTAAAATTCCGAAATCCGAATTCTAAATTCCGAATTAATGACTAATTTCGAATGACGAATAAAGATCAAAATTTACAATATGATTTAACAGAGAGAACAGCGCATTTTGGTGAAATGGTTCTGCAATTCGCAAAAAAAATACAACAAAACCCTATAAATGAACCTCTAATAACCCAACTTGTGAAAGCGGCTACCAGTATTGGCGCTAATTATTGTGAAGCGGAAGACGCTGTTTCCAAAAGGGACTTTCGTAATAAGATTGGTATTTGTCGAAAAGAATCAAAAGAAACGATGCATTGGTTTCGGATGATAGGATCAGCTAATGCAAATCTAAAGATCGAGGCCAGGGAATTGTACAAAGAAGCAAGGGAATTGAACTTAATATTTTCGAAGATATTTAGGAGCAGTAAAGAATAAGGGAGAAAATCGAATTCCTAATTCTAAATTTCGAATTGATAAAGAAATCCGAACAAGGAGATGGAAGTTTAAAACCGATTTTGGGCACAGATACAGGAAAGGTCGATCTATATAATTTTTAAAAGGTAAAAATGAAGATGTTAAGCAAAAAGGCAAGCCCTTTAAGTTGTAAATATCGAGGATTTAAACACGAAAGAAAAAGAAGATTAAAGCTAAGAATTATAAACAAATATTAAGAAAAGGATAAGACGATGCGTGAGGATTTGAAGTTTGTGGCGGTGGGTCATGTGGATCACGGCAAGAGTACGTTAATCGGGCGGTTGTTGTATGATACGAATTCTTTGCCGCCGGACAAGATGGAGGAAGTGCGGCAGATGAGCGAGGAGTCGGAGGGGGTGCTGGAATTTGCCTTCGTGATGGATCACCTGGAAGAAGAGCGTAAGAACCGGGTGACGATTGATACGGCGCAGATATTTTTCCGGACGGCCAAACGGGAATACGTGATTATCGACGCGCCGGGTCATAAGCAGTTTCTCAAGAACATGATCACGGGGGCGACACTGGCGGAGGCGGCGTTATTGTTGGTGGCGGCGGAGGAAGGTCTGCAGGAACAGACGCATCGGCACGCGTATATCCTGAGCCTATTGGGGATCGAGCAACTGCTGGTGGTGATTAACAAGATGGATTTGGTGGATTACAGTCGGGAAAGGTTTGAGCAGATCAAAAAAGATATTACCCATCGTTTAGGCGAGTTTGGATTGACGCCGTTGTTGGTGATACCGATTGCGGCCAAGCCGGGAGACAACGTGGCGCGGCGGAGTGAGAAGATGCCATGGTATGCGGGCAAGACGCTTTTAGAAGGTCTGGATATGCTCCAGCCGGCGCCGTCGAAGGAGGAGGGGCCGCTGCGTTTTCCGGTGCAGGACGTGTATGAACGGGAGGGAGAAAAGATTCTGGTGGGCAAGATGTCCTCGGGGATACTGACAAGGGGCCAGGAGGTGATGTTTCATCCACTGGGCAAGAGGGCAACGGTTGATTACATAAAAGTGTTCGAGGGCAAAAGAGAGCAGGCGGAAGCAGGACGGTCCATTGGGCTGGTACTCAAAGACAAATCGGCGTTGCAGGGTCTGAAGCGGGGACAAATTGCCTGCGCTGTTTCTCCTTCACCGAAGGTCAGCAATACGATAACGGCGACGATTTTCTGGATGAACGGCGAACCGCTGCGGAAAAATGAGAAGCTCTATTTGAAATGCGCGACGCAACAGGTTCTGTGCAAGGTGAAAAAGATCCGGGAGCGTTTGAATTCATCGACGCTGGAGATTCTGGAAGAAGACGCCGATTTGCTGCATGAAACAGAAGTTGGCAAACTAACGATCAAGACGGAAGAAAGCATCTGCATGGATCCGTTTGAGCAGGTGGAGGAGATGGGGCGTTTTGTGCTGATGCGGGATACGGATACGGTGGCGGGGGGGGTAGTGCATTAGCATAGAGTTCAGGGGTCAAGGGGGATTCGCCAAAGGGGGATTTCAGCACCGGGGCATTTGGCTTTACGAAATGTAAGCGCTTGTCAATATTGATGTTATGTCGGTCACAGATCGGGACGCCGTCCACTGCGAAAATACTCATAGCGACATTTGCTTCTAAAGAGCAGATATGGTAGTTTATCAGTTCAAAACTAATCGAAGTACCTGGAGTCAACATACATAAGACAGGGAAATTTTATTTTAGAGAGGTTTGATGAGGACAAGCTCTCAGATTTTATCGCTGATTTCTCTCGAAGGCAGAGTAGCGGTGATTACGGGGGCGGCGTCGGGGATAGGACGGGCCAGCGCCAGGCGTCTGGCGGAGGCGGGAGCGGCAGCGGCGCTTTTAGATATTAATGAAGATCAAGGTCGAGAGGCGGCCGCAGAGATCACCCAGGCGGGCGGGCGGGCGAAATTTTACCGGTGTGATGTGGTCTCGTATGCTGATTGTCAAAAGGCGACCGAAGAGATAATTAAAGATTTTACGAAGATTGATATATTATTTAACAACGCCGGGGTGACGCGGCGGAAAGACGTGGTTGATCTGACGGAAGAGGAATGGGACCTGGTGCTCAACGTCAATCTTAAAGGGATATATTTACTAAGCCACCATGTGATACCGTACATGAGAGAGAAGGGGGGCGGGGTGATCATC
>Ga0111186_1118_pt1 | contig 11694 bp, 10 predicted proteins | sample DeeMarSWOR324_28_FD_80243 | JGI IMG/M metagenome (GOLD analysis project Ga0111186, IMG submission 80243) | Phycisphaerae bacterium SM23_30 | reverse complement strand
AGGTGATAGCGGAATACGCTTACGATGCTTTAGGCAGGCGGATTGAAAAAGATGATAAGATCGCCGGCGAGAAGACGCGGTATTATTATAATGATAACTGGCAGGTTTTAAAAGAGACCGATGATAATAATAGCGCCCTGCGCTGGTATGTTTATGGCAATTATATTGATGAGGTGTTAGTCATGGTCGCGCCCAACGAGCCGAACGATTACTTCTACGCCCACAATCACCTCTACAGCCCCGTCGCCCTGATCGACGATGAAGGGGATGTACTCGAACGCTACGAATACGATGCCTACGGCAAACCCTACTTTTTCGAGCCCAACCTGGTTTTAGCTGATACTCAAATCTCCGATTACAACAATGTCATCCTGTTCACTGGCAGGCGCGTCGATTTCCTCGACGATGACGATTTGAAACTCCAATACTCCCGCAACCGCTACTATCGGCTGTTTAGCCCCCTTGATAAGAGCTGTCATTTTACCTATAGTGTGCGTGGAAGATTGAGCTGTTGATCAAGGATGAGAAACAGCATTTGGGGCCGGCGGATTACCGCGTGCTGCGGTACCAGGATGTGGTTAGACACCTGCACCTGGTGGATGCCGCCTACGCAACAATCCAACTGGTTCATCAAAATCAAATATCCAGGTTTTTGACTTCTAAGGCGTGTTCTTCGATGAAATTGCGTCTTTGTTCGACGTTGTCGCCCATCAGTATCGAAAAGAGCCGGTCCGCCTCCGCCGCGTCCTCCAGCTTCACACACAACAGCGTCCGCCGCTCGGGGTCCATCGTCGTGCTCCACAACTCCTCTGCGTTCATCTCTCCCAGCCCTTTGAACCGTTTGATCTCGATCCCCCGGCTGCCCAGATCGCGTATTCCCTTAACTATTTCCTGGGGATTCGGTACGTCTATTTCCATACCCTCGCTGTCAATCAGCGCAAACTTAGTAGCTACGTGTTCACCGGCCACGGTCTGCTCCTGCCGTCGTAAATAATCCTCCGGATTTATATCAAACTGCTCCAGCTGACCCCTCAGCTCATTCAGACGCTGCACCTCATGCATCTCTTCGGTTATCACCCGGGCCAGACCGTTGCCGTCGCCCGCTTCTCCTTCCCGGTCCGCCAGTTCCCCGCAACGCCTGCTGTACTGCTCCTCATCATGATAAAACTCTTCTTGCCCTTCCACCACAATCCGATAGACCGGCAAACCGCCCCTATCAGCTCCGATCCCCGACGGCGGTTCCATCTGACTCATAAACTCCCGAAGATCTATCCCCCGATGCCGGATGATCCGCAACTGCTCTTCCACGTCGATCAGTAAATCCAGTAATCTTTGCAATTGCACCCCCTCAATCAGCTTGTCAGGCTTGTCCTGCTGACGAATCCGCAGTTTCGTTCCCTTAAGCCCCTGGCCGGTCAGCCGCCCCCGCATCTCGGCTTCGTTGACCACGTAGCTCTTCTGCTTTTTATGAGAAATCTCAAAAAGAGGCGGCTGGGCTACATATAATGCGTCTCTCCGGATCAACTCCCGCATCTGCCGAAAGAAAAACGTCAAAAGCAGCGTCCGAATATGAGCCCCGTCAATATCGGCGTCGGTCATGATGATGACCTTGCCGTAACGCCTTTTCTCGAAATTAAAATCATCCGTCCCGATCCCCGTTCCCAACGCCGATATGATGGTGCGGATCTCCTCATGACCCAGCATTTTGTCAATACGGGCCTTCTCCACGTTGAGGATCTTACCCTTCAACGGCAAAATCGCCTGGAAACGTCGATCGCGGCCGCTCTTGGCCGAACCCCCCGCCGAGTCGCCCTCCACCAGGTAAAGCTCCGAACTCTCCACGTCCCGGCTGCTGCAGTCGCTGAGCTTACCCGGCAGGCTGCCGCTGCTCAACGCCCCTTTGCGACGGGTCAAATCTCGCGCTTTTCGGGCCGCCTCCCGCGCCATCGCCGCCTGGACCCCCTTATTCACTATCGCCCGGGCCACCGACGGATTTTCCTCCAGAAACTGACCCAAAAGCTCGTTCACCGTCGTCTCTACAAAACTACCCACCTCCGGATTCATCAAACGCACCTTCGTCTGCGCCTCAAATTGCGGATCTCGCAGTTTCACCGAGACCACCGCGATCAAACCCTCCCGCAGGTCGTCGCCGCCGGGCAGCGTCTTGCCCTTTAGCAGATTATTATTACGGGCATAGGCGTTGAGCGTCCGCGTCAGCGCCGACCGGAACCCGCTCAGATGCGTGCCGCCGTCGAGGTTGTGGATATTGTTGGCAAATGCCACCACGTTCTCGGTATAGCCGGCGGTGTACTGCATGGCAATCTCGCAATCCAGATGGTTGACCGTGTTACCCTTATGCAGGTAAATAACCCGGCGATGAAGCACCTCCTTGCCCGCATTGAGGTGTTCCACAAAGGCCGTCAGACCCTTCTCAAAACAAAATTCTTCCCGCTTATCCTCTCGCTGATCGACCGCTATTATCTTTAGCCCCGCGTTCAGATACGCCAGCTCCCGCAACCGATTCACCAGCAGGTCATACCTGAAATCCGTCTCCGGGAATATCTCCGGATCCGGCTTGAAAGTCGTCCTGGTGCCCGTCCGCTTCCGGGGGCCGATCTCACGCATATCTCCCTTCTTTGCCCCCCGGGCAAACTCCATCCGGTAGCCTTTGCCGTCCCGGCCCACTTCCACCTCCAACCATTCAGACAAGGCGTTGACCACCGAAACACCCACTCCATGCAAACCCCCGGAAACCGTGTAGCTCTTGCTGTCAAACTTACCCCCGGAATGCAATATCGTATGAACCACCTCCAGCGCCGATTTACCGGTGCTTTTTTCTAAACCCACGGGAATACCCCGCCCGTTATCTTCAACGGTGCAACTGCCGTCGGCGTTTATCTGCACCATAATAAGGCTGCAATGACCGGCCATCGCCTCATCCACCGAATTGTCCAGCACCTCGTTCACCAAGTGATGAAGCCCCCTGCTTTGACGATCGCCGATATACATCTCCGGACGTTTGCGCACCGCCGCCAGCCCCTCCAATACCGTTATCTGATCCGCCCCGTATCTGGACGACGCGGGTTCTTCGCCTTCGGCTATCGGCGTCTGGTCCGGCTGATTATTAGCAGTCTCATCCATAATCTTCACTGGGCCCTGGTTTTAGGCGGGGGAGCAATATTGCAACCTTCCTTGTTTACAAGTTATAGATCTTTTCCCGAGGTTTGCTCCCACTGACCACGCACAATCTTGATCCGGGATAACTTTACCGCTGGACAAAGCCGCTGTAATTGCTCGGCTAAACCTTGATCCACCAACAACTTAATCTCATACAGGCTGGCGGCGTTATCCACCAACACCTGCAACTGACCACGGTATAATCTCTCCAGCCGGCTGTGCGCCTGCAGTTCGTTGGGCAGCAGCTCCCGCCAGGCCGCCTGCAGCCTTGAAAGTTTCCCCTGCCGGGGGTAAACTAATCGTTCCAGAACGTTATCAACAAGGGTGCCCAGCGGCCGGAATGACGGCTTGGTTTGACGCGCCTCCCTGATCCGCCGGAGTTTTTCTATGCTCCAATCCGCCATCGCTACACCGACACCGGCATAATCACATAAAGAAAATCCCTACCCGCCCGCATCAGGCCCGGTTTGGAGCCATCTACAAACTCAAAAGTCACCTCCGCCTCATCCACCACCCGCAGCATGTCAAGCAGGTACTGAGGACTAAATCCTACCTTCAACGGCGCGCCCTGATATTCCACCTTCATATTAATCTCGGCTTCGCCGGCCTCCGGCGTGTTTGAGGAAAAACACAGGTTCTCACCGGAAAACGACAGTTGTATGCCGCGCGATTGTTCATTTGTCAACAACGCCGTTCGCCGGACTGCACTGCGCAGCCCCTCGCTCTGTATCTGTACTTTTTTGTCACAGCCCGTGGGGATCACGTCCTCATATTTCGGAAAACGGCCCTGAACCAGATTCCCCGCCACCTCCACCAGGGCCGTACGGGTAAATACCTGGTTCTCCGTGAACGCCACATGAATTGTCTCATCCGGATCGGTCAATATCCGCTCCAACACCAACATGGCTTTGATTGAAACCACCGCGTTTCGCTCTGTTCCCTTTTCATCGGAAATCACCTCTCCATCGACCCGGGCCAGCCTTCGACCGTCCGTAGCCACCATCCGCAGTTTCTTGCCCCGCTGCTCCCATAACACCCCGTTTATGGCGTATCGAGTGTTCTCCCGAGCCGCCGCGAAGGCCGTTAGATGAATTAATCTTCGCAAAACGCCCGCCTTCACTTCAATCCCCTTCTCCTGCCCCATTGGCCCCACCACCGGAAAATCCCCCGGCTCCTGCCCGTAAATGCGAAACCGACTGTCCTTGCCGCAAATCTGACAGGTAGTACCGGTCACCTCCAGATCCACCGTCTCGTCGGTCGTTTCGTGGAGAATGGCTGCCAGACGCTCTGCCGGCACCACCGCCGAACCTGAACTCAGCACCTGAACCTGGGGTACGGTATATTTAATTGATATCTCATTATCGGTGGCCAGCACGGTTAATTTTTTTTCCTGCTGGTCAAAATCCAGCTTGGCGCACTGGAGAACAGGCTTGGGAGTGCGGCTCGGGACTATGGATGAAGCTAATTGTATCGCCTCGTGTAGTGCCGCTCGATTGCATGTAACTTTCATCGCTTTTACCCTCTGTTTATTATAAAGGGACTTTTGTAAAACCTCATCTATAATTGTAACGTGCGATATTATGACATATAATATAAATGTTTTCCAGCAGTATTATTCTTATATATTGTTATTTATGTGAAATCCCGGATCCCAGCGCGTAACTCCACTTATAATATGGATTTATTGCAAACCATGACCCTGGGAAAGTTGTATTTTTAATAGTCTCCAAGAGTGTGGATTTGCGAATATTTGGGAGGTTTTAATTTAATGCTGTCTTATTAGTGGATTTTTTCTGCTGTAACCCCACAAAGTTTCACAGTTTATCAACTTACTCTTACACAGTTAAGGAAAAAATAGCCTTGGAAGCGGTCCGGTTCTTAATCGTACTTGTATCCGCCTGTAAGGAGACTTTACATTTGGCTGCCTGAGAATCCCCCGGATTTTTCCTGGTTACTTATGCGTGGCTGTTCATAGCAGAAACTCGGTAACGTCGAAATCACCCACCTTTGCTATATGCAGGTCGCGCCGCAACGCCAGGTTGATATCTGCCTCTTCAATTGTTTTTTCGACCTTTTTGCTACCATCCGGCTCTTCCGCCAGCGAAAGATCAATCGGCCGAACAACGGGCTGGCAGGGATTATTTGGATCAAACTCTGTTACCACAACCGTTCGTCCGTCGTTCAAGACCACTTGATCCCCTGGTGCAAAGGGAGGCACCGTCTCCGTGAAGGCGGCGAGAACCTGCGGATCGAACCATTTTTGGTAGCCTGGATTAAGCATACGCTTGATAGCCACGACAGACGGGGCAATCCTGCCGTCCGGGAGATGACGAAATCCGTCAAAACGGTCGGCCACGCTGGCGATTCGGCAAAAAATATGAATCTCGTCGCCCTTCATGGGTTCTATCCGGCCGGCGAAGCCGGGAACTTCCCTGCGGGGTGGAAAACCGCTGCCGTCGAAATTTTGATGGTGATTGAGCACTACCTGTGCGGCGGTGGGGTCCAGACCTCCCTGAACCATCTCAAAGCCAGCCTCCGTATGACGCTGCCAGAGGGGATCGCCCTTGTCCTGGGCCGTCATCCGAAAGTGTTGTAATTCCTCCGGCAGACTCAATTTACCTATATCGTGGAGAAGGCAGCCAACGCCCAGTTGCGTTATATCTGTGGCCAGGTGGCTCGGCAGACGCGGCCGCTCATGAATCAGATAGCTTTCCAGATGCATGCCAATCAGCATACTGAGGTATGCCGTCGTAGTGCCATGAAGAAAGATATCGCTGGCTTCCCCGTATAATTCGCTGATGAATATCGCCGAACCGCTCTTTTGTGTCAGCAGTCGGCTAAATAAGTTGGTTACCTGATTGACGTACTCGGAATACTGAACCTTGGCCAGGCTTATTTCTTGATCGGCACTGAATTGCTCCTTTAGTGAGCAGTACATATCTTGCTGATGTCGGGTTAGTTCCGGATCGAGTAAATCATCCAGAAATTCAAGATTGGGATAATTGACCCAGATATTGTGTATGCGGAGGGTGCGCAGGCGCTGGATAGACTCATCTTCAAGGCGGAAACCGGCCCTCAGCAGCATATATTGCGGCTGCTTTGGGTTGGGAACCGATCGGGCCAGGACCATTCCCTTTTTGGCCTTTTCTATAGGAACTCTCAACATTCTGGTTTGTACCCAATGAGCCCGATTTTTCGGTCGGCGCTGATTTTATTATTATCGGCGGTAATACAAACCTGCTTTACTAACGTGTCAACTCCACTCCCTGGCTGCCCGGCAGCCAAGCTGGTAGGCCTCCTCCAGGGCCGTGGGATGGTCGCGGACAGATCCCTTTGCGTCCAGACCTTCAAAGAGCAGATTCCCCCAGTATTCTACCTCTAGGGCGTCGAAAAACCACTTCATCGTAATCTTGACCCCGGCAAAGACCTTGCTGCCCCTGGTAGCGCCCACAGAGATGAAAATCCCCCGCCGCCGCGGCCGCCCGGGATCTTGTATCGGCTGTTTCAATATATAGCGGCGAGACCATAACGCCTGACAGCGGTCGATGAGCAGCTTGGCCTGGGCACAGTGGGCCATGAAATATATGGGACTCGCTAAAATCAGCCCATCCGCCTTCGTCAGCTTCGGATAAATATCCTGCATGTCGTCCTGCAGCGCGCAGCAGCCCTCCTGCCGACAGAAGTCGCATTGCGTGCACGGAGATATCTCAAGGCCTGAAAGGCGTATCTTCTCAATATCGTCTCCACCCCTATCAGAGGTAGATTCCCGTGTCTCATGCAGCCCGCGTAGAACTTCTTCAAGAAGCAGGTCGGTATTGCCATAAATGCGGGGGCTGGATGATATCGCTAGGATGTACATGGCCTACTGGAAGACTATCCGCTCTTCCGCGACGTCTCTTATCTTGGCCAGGGCTTTGTTTTGAATCTGACGGATACGCTCCTTGGTCAGACCCAGCTTATCGCCTACCTGCTTCAGCGTCAAGGGCCGGCTTTGTCGAGGCCGCAGAGAAAATCGCATCTCGATGACCGACTGCTCAATCTGTGACAAATCCGCCAGATTGTCCTGAAAGATCGTCCGTACCTCCTCAATCCCGCTCTCGTGATCCTCTTGACGCATTTGTTCGAGGTAATCGTCTTTCTCCAGGGCGATGTCCCATTGAGTGGGGAAGCGCTTGCGATAACGATAGTTCTGCTTGGCGGTCCGGGAAAAGCCCTTAAAAATGGCCCGACAGGCGTAGGTGCTGAATTTATAGCCGCGCTGGCAATCAAATTTATCCGCGGCCCGGAGCAGGGCCATGCTCCCCTCGCTGATCAAATCCGTAAATTCCACACCGGGGAAGACCACCTTCTTGGCCATCGCCAGCACCAATCCCATGTTTGCCGTTACTATCTCACTCCGGGCGGCAAGCTGCTTGTTATAATATTCAAGTAGCTCCAAAACCGTCTTGCGCGACCATGGAGATTGCCTCATCAACTTCCGTCGCTTCCGACAAAGTTTATGTCGGGCATAGTTCATCTGTAAAAATAGAACCTGTTCTTCTTCCTTTTCGAGCGAACGTCCCGCAGTTGCCGCCACGTTTTTTTCCATAATTGGCCCCATCTGTGAGGGGCGTCGAAAATAATCGTGGGGAATATAGCTAATAGGCTCACTTAGGATGCGTTTAAGCGTCTCTTTATCCGCTGTTTTGAGACGCAAGCGTCTTACTTTTTGATTAAAAGAGGAGTTCTTCGTATCTTTTTGTGGTACTTTTTTTATCTTCATGGCGTTACCTCCTTGGGTAACAAATGTCTGCTTTTGTCTCAATATCTCATATAATATTACGAGCAATCTTCGTGCCAAGTTCGTAAAATCAGTGTGATTTAAAGTAACACTTTTATTTCCAGTGCTTTACGGTTAATCATAGCCGGCTGGTCATACCTAAGGGTGTCTCATTTTTTATTGGAACACTTTTCGTTGGATAGCAGCTTTTTACTAAATGATCTACGTGAGAAAAATGCACAACCTGGTCCAATAAGCCCTGAACCGTCTTAACCAGCATATGTATCACAAAAGTAAGTGTCTCATTTAAGAGAACTTCCCCCGCAGATTCTGCCCCGTACTTATAAAACATATAGTTTAAATACATGTAATTTATGTATTTAAACCAGTATGATCCCGGATGGATTCAGTGCGGTTAAGCAGATTGAACCCACAGGGTGTGTCATTTATAATGAGACATGTAATATTTTTCAAAGACCCAGGCGTAATGAAGATTAAATTGTAACTCCATGCTGGAAAAACCTTTATGGTAATTAATAAATAATTATCCGAAAATGGTATGACTTTTGTTGATTGATTAACGGATATTTATGAAAACGGTGAGCCCGTGGTTTGTGATGAATAATAGTGAAGAACATATAGAGAATGCCTTGAGATTGGCCCATGAGTTGATTTTGCTGGCCGATGCCGGTGACGACGTACGAGAGGATATCGGTTGCGGCATTCTATTCGGCACGATCCGTGACTGTGCCTACAAGATACAAACATTGGCCCGGCAGGAACTACAAGAGCATCAGAAAAAGCGGAGAAAGGACGTTAACAGCAATACCATGGTGCATCAAGCTCAGCCCCGGAGACAGGGATGACAAAATGTCAAAATAGCTTGCCGCGCGTGCTTTTTGCGGTTACTATTCCGTTCTAGGGTTCTTGTAAACCCGGTCTGTTGGTTATTTTAGATCCGCCGGCATGTACCGGGTCTCAATCTGACGCCTTATTTACTGAATTTTTAGGGAAAATTAAACATGTGGGATTACACGGAAAAAGTTAAGGATCATTTCTTCAACCCACGGAACGTAGGGGTCATTGAGGACCCCGCCGGTGTTGGCGAAGTGGGTTCCCTGGCTTGCGGCGATGCCCTGAAGCTGATGTTCAAGCTTGACCGAGGAGGACGCATCTCTGAGGCCAAGTTTCAGACCTTTGGCTGCGGCAGCGCCATTGCGGCCGCCTCGGCCCTGACCGAGATGATTATAGGTAAAACCCTGGAAGAAGCGGAAAAGATCACCAATAATGACATCGCCGATTACCTCGGCGGCCTGCCTGAACAGAAAATGCACTGCTCCGTGATGGGACGGGAGGCCCTGGAAGCCGCCATCGAAAACTATCGCACCGGGCGCCGCACCGGCCGTAGGCTGGAGGGCGCCGTGATCTGCACCTGTTTTGGCGTGACCGATCAGGAGATACGGCGGGTGATTAAGGAGAATGATTTGCGCACGGTCGAGCAGGTAACCAATTACTGCAAGGCCGGCGGCGGCTGCCAGGGCTGTCATCCCGATATTGCCGCCATCATCAGAGAAATCCAGGGCGACAAGGCCCAGATCGACGGCGCCGAACTTACCCTTAAAGCCTCAAGGGACCCCAATAAACCGTTAACCAACCTCATGAGAATACAACTGATCAACAGAGTCCTGGACCAGCAGATTAGACCCGCTCTCCAGGCTGACGGCGGCGATCTCGAATTGATCGACGTGATCGGCGATCGAGTGGTGGTATCGTTCAGGGGGATGTGCGCCCAGTGTCAGGCCGCCGAGTTCACTATGGCCGAGGTGGTCCAGGCCAGATTGCGGGAATTCGTCAGCGAGGAGCTGGTAGTGGAAGAGCAGAAACCATGAAAAACATCTATTTAGACAATAACGCCACCACCAGAGTGGCCGAAGAAGTCGTAGAGGAGATGCTGCCTTACTTTTCAAACCTGTACGGCAACGCCTCCAGCATGCACAGTTTCGGGGGGAATATAAGGCATAAAATCGACTACGCCCGTCAGCAGGCGGCCCAGCTATTGAATTGCGGACCCGAAGAGCTGATCTTCACCAGCGGCGGCACCGAAAGCGATAACACCGCTATCAGAAGCGTTTTAGAACTGAATCCAAATAAACGCCATATTGTCACCACCCGGGTCGAACACCCCGCTGTCCGGACTATGGCACGTCATTTTCAACGTCGGGGCTACCGCTTGACGGAGCTGCCCGTCGATGCTTACGGCCGGATCGATCTGGACCAGCTCGAAGCCGCTATCAGCAATGACACCGCCCTGGTGACCATCATGCATGCCAACAATGAAACCGGCGTTATCTTTCCCGTCGATAAAATTGCCCCCCTGGTCAAATCAAAGGGCGTTCTTTTTCACACCGACGCCGTCCAGGCCGTCGGCAAGATGCCTTACAACCTGGCTGACATCCCCGTCGATTTATTAAGCCTCTCCGGACATAAGTTACACGGTCCCAAAGGAATAGGCATCTTGTATGTTCGCCGGGGCACGCCTCTGTCTCCTTTGATAATGGGAGGTCATCAAGAGTTCAGCCGACGCGCCGGCACCGAAAATACCCCCGGGATCGTGGGTCTCGGAAAGGCCTGTGAGTTGGCTCAGAAAAACATGGAAGAGGAAAACGGCCGGGTCCGCCAGATGCGTGACTGGCTGGAAACGCACCTCTTGAGGGTTTGTCCCGATGCCCGCGTCAACGGCGACAGGGAATCACGCCTGCCCAATACCACCAACATCAGCTTTGAGTATGTGGAAGGTGAGGCCATTCTGTTGTTGCTGGATCAGTTGGGAATCGCCGCCTCCAGCGGATCGGCCTGCACCAGCGGCTCGCTGGAGCCTTCCCATGTCCTGCGGGCCATGGGGGTGCCCTTTACGGCCGTTCACGGCTCGATCCGGTTCAGTTTGAGCCGCTACAATACCATAGACGAGATTGAGTACGTCATCCGGGAAACGCCCGGGGTCATCAAACGCCTCCGCCAGATCTCCATGTTTTCCTCCCCCCCCGACGCCGGCGCCCCCCGCGAGAGAAAACCCCGACTGGATCGTATCTCCGGATAAGGAGTTTTTATGAAGGCCGTGATTGATGCTGTTCTATGCACCGGTTGCGGTCTGGGCGCCGAAATTTGTCCGGAGGTGTTCGATTTTATGTTTTATCTCGCGTCTCCTTGAGCTTATTTATTCGTTCCCGGGCCTCGTTTTGTAATTCGACCGGCAGGCGGGGGGTGTATTCATCCCGTCCCGGATACATCTGCCGCTGCTGGTCCATAAACGCCTGTTCGCCGGCCAGCGCCTTCTCAAAGAGATCCAGCGCTTCCTGGTGCCAATCGTCCCATTTTAACAGTTCGCCGTAATCCATCAACAGCCGACCCATATGTATCAACAGTTCGGATTTGATCGGGTATCTTTCCAGTGCCTGCTCGCCGAAGAGCCGGGCCTGGGCGAGATATTCTATTTTACGGTCCCCTTCCGCCTGTTCGGCCGCCGCCAGGTAAAGCTCGCTCAACTGCCGGTAGTACCGAAAATGGGCCGGATCCCGCTCTCTGGCCTTCTGCAGCCACTGCCGGGCTTGCTCAAATGCCGCGGCGTCTTGCCTTTGGCTCTGATACCAGCGCCACTGCCAGCGCCTTCCTGCCCAGTAGCACGGACCCGGATCCCAGCGGTTGGCCCACGCCGCCTGCCGGGCCCATGTCTCGGCCAGAAGAAAATCTTCCCGGGCTTG
>Ga0111186_1116_pt1 | contig 11729 bp, 6 predicted proteins | sample DeeMarSWOR324_28_FD_80243 | JGI IMG/M metagenome (GOLD analysis project Ga0111186, IMG submission 80243) | Phycisphaerae bacterium SM23_30 | reverse complement strand
TTATCAGCGGCATTACCCTTCAAGGCGGTTACGCCGGGGCGGGCGCTTTGGACCCCAACGAGCGAAATATAAACGATTATGGCACCATTTTAAGCGGGGATCTCAATAATAATGATGTCAAAATATGCGATCCGGAAAACCTGCTCAATGAACCCACCCGAAGCGACAACTGCTATCATGTAGTCACCGGCAGCGGAACCGACGAAACGGCGGTACTGGACGGTTTCACTATTACCGGCGGTAATGCCAGCAAATCCGTCAGTCCGAATTATTATGGCGGGGGTTTGTATAGTAATCCCGGCAGTCCCAAGATAATCAACTGTACCTTTCAAGCCCATTCCGCCATCGACGGGGGGGGGATGTGTAATCTTAACGACAGCGGCCCGGTATTAATCAATTGTAAGTTTATCGTGAACTGGGCCCAGCTCGGCGGCGCGATATACAACTACAGCAGCACCTGTACGTTAATCAATTGCACCTTATATGGAAACACCGCGAGTGTTTTCGGGGGCGGGATGTACAGCGATAACGGCAACTCGGTCTTGGTCAACTGTATCTTCCGGGACAACCGTGACTTAGGGAGCACAGGCACGGGTGAAACGGCGCAGGTGCACTTCGACAACAGCGTTCCCGCCATTGATTATTGCTGCATCCAGGGCTGGTCGGGTGATTTTGGCGGTATCGGCAATATCGGCGCTGATCCGCAGTTTGTGGATGCCGACGGGGTAGATGACGTTTGCGGCACTGCCGACGATAATCTGCGTTTATTGTCGGGTTCGAGATGTGTAGATGCCGGCGATAATTCCGTGGTTCCTCCCGCGATAACCGACCTCAACGGCAAGAATCGTCTGGTAAATGATGCCGACACGCCTGACACTGGGCCGACCACAGCGCCGATTGTCGATATGGGTGCCTATGAGCTGCCTTATCCGAATTATTTAAGTGTTGATGCTGCCGCCGTCGGTAACGAAAACGGTTCCAGCTGGGTTCACGCCTATACATCCCTGCAGGATGCTCTGGCGGCTGCTACCAGTTCCGATGTAATTCAAGTGGCGGCTGGAAGTTACTATCCCGATAGGGGTTCTGCCGTTACGTCCGGCGATCGCACAGCAACTTTCCAGCTTAAAGACGGGGTGGCCATTTACGGCGGCTTTAGGGAATGTGGGGGCCAATGGCCGGAGCGCGATCCTTACAAGTACGAAACGGTGCTTAGCGGCGATCTAAGTACTGATGACGGCATCAATTTTGCCCAGCGGAGCGATAACAGTTATCACGTGGTGACCGCCGACGGTACTGACGCGACGGCGATGCTGGACGGCTTTACCATCACCGGCGGCAATGCCAACGGTTCAGGAATCAACGGCATCGGCGGCGGAATGTACAATAACTCCGGCGATCCCACCTTGACCAATTTGATCTTCATCCGCAATAATGCTGAAAAGGGCGGCGGGATGTACAACGATGCGGGCAATCCCACTCTGAGAAACTGTCGATTCAGCGGCAACGCCGCGTTCTTTGGCGGGGCTATATACAATCTTCAGGGTCGTTGTACCTTGATAAATCTGACCGTCAATGGCAACAACGCAAGTTTTTATGGCGGCGGACTTTATAACCAACAGGGCCATGCTGCGTCAACCAATAGCATCTTCTGGGCCAATACCGCGGTCCAGGGGATGCAGTTAGCCATAATAGACAATTCGACCGCCGTGATTGATTACTGCAACTTTCAGGGCGGGCCGGATGCAATTCAGGTTGAGCAAAATTCTACGCTTTTTTGGGGCGATGGCAATATCGATATCGATCCGCTTTTTACCAAAACCGGCTTTTGGGACCCCAACGGCACGGAGGAGATCGCCAGCGATGATTTCTGGGTGGACGGGGATTATCACCTGAAATCCCAGCAGAAGAGGTGGGATCCTTACCGTTACAACATCTGTGATTTCAACGACGACGGAACGGTAAGCCTTGTTGATTTCGCTGAATTAGCGAATAACTGGCTGGGGGCGGGCGACAACATATGGGCCGACCTTAATAATGACGGTTTGGTTAACATCATTGATCTGCATATATTTAAGATGAATTTTTTAATTTCCGGTCCCGCCCGGGGCGGCTGGACGGCTGATTTGATTACCAGTCGATGTATCGACGCGGGCAGTCCGGGATTTGGCCTGGCCAAAGAGCCCTGGGACGAGCACAATCTGCGGATTGATATGGGGGCATTCGGGGGGACGGCGGAGGCGCGAACGGCGCCGGCGGATTGGGGGTTGAAGGCTGACTTGACCAATGACGGGATGGTCGATTTAGCGGATTATGCCGCCCTGGTCAAAGACTGGCAGAGACAAGGAAATCTCCTGCCCGCCGATATGAATCAAGATGGTACGGTGAATCTGTTAGATTTAGCCTACCTGTGTGCCGACTGGCTGGGGAGGACCTCCTGGCATAATTCATGGTTTTAACCGGATTTACAAAAACTATTATTTTTTTAATTATAACCGCTGATTAATGACGTCTGATAGAGTATAATATAATCTGATATAGATATATTCAGGACACAGAAAATACCGGATTAATTCAGGGATAAACAAAATGGCGGATTCGCACGGAAGGGCATATCCTCGGGTGAGGCGGTTTTACCCGCTAATACTGATGTTTTTTATTTGTTTAATGCTGCTGTGTCTGCCAGGCTGCGGCAGGTGAGGCGGCATTAGCGGGCGCTCGTGTCGAGCGTCCTCGGCACTGACGGACCTTGGTTCGGACCTATTTTTCGATTTTACTACAATTATTCAGAACCTGCATCATGAGAGCAGGGTGAACCTGTCAGAACGAGGGGTCTGTTTTAGGGGGGGTGTGGGTTAAGGCCAAGAGGACCAAGGAAGGGTAAATACATACGACACCGGGAGTTTTGAAAGGGCGAAACCATGAAAACGCTATTGAAGGCGGCAGGGCTGGCGGGTCTTTGTTTTTTAGTGGTATTCGGTCATGAAATGCCGGGGCGGGCGGGGGCCGATCAACAGCGTCGCAGAGCCAGAGCCAGAGAGCAGGTGACGACGAACGTTGAGATATTTGAGCTGGAGGAATTTTCCGTGCTGCAAGGTGAACCGGCGCGCGGCAGTTCCTACTGGCGGCGGGGGCAGTTGGCCGACGAGACCGGTGATCAACCCCACGCCAAAGTCAAGGCCTATCCCCGGCTTAAATCCGCCAAACCGGTTTACGGACTCGTCTCATTTAATAAGGGGCCGATCAAATCAAACCGCATCCTCGAGCCTTATTACTTCGTTCTGGACGAAGCCGAAGGGACCGGTAAAGGATATGATCGATTCTACTTCGATCTTAATCATGATTTCGACCTGAGTAACGATCAGGCGATTAAGGCGACAAACAGCCCGGTTGATAAGGGCCGCCCAGATGTCGGGGCGGGTCAAATCGTAACGTTGGTAGAAATAAAGACAACAAATAGTGCCGGCGAACAAGCGGCGGCGACCAGGGCGGCGCCCCTGAGAAGGACCGAAGTAACCTTTGAGAGCTTTACCCTGAAGATGTCCTACGGCCGCCGGGGCAGAGAAGTGGAATTTAAGCTGATCCCTAAATTATCCCGTTATGGAGAACGACCGCCGAGTATAAATTTCACCTCCGCCGTCGGTCGGCGGGGCACAATCAAACTGGGCGAGCAGGAGATGGAGGTGGTTTTGGCGCAAAGCCCTTACATCACCGGGGCTTTTAACAATCCGAACACCGGTTTGTTTATGGGCAGCCGCTATGAAAGCTACGCTGTGCTGGGTAAGATGCGTTTTATCGACGGCAAGATTTACACTTTCGGGGCCTCCAGCGACGGACGCCAACTGCGGGTGAGCCCCTATGAAGGGGAATTCGGCTTATTGCAGGTCGGCCAGGCCGCCGGCGAACTCAAAGGGGCAAAATTCACCGGCGGGGTGCTGCTGAGCCGGTCTAATATTATCGACCTGAAAGACTGCCTTAGACAGGGTAATGACGTCAAACTGCCCGTGGGTGATTATCGTCCGTTGAGTCTGGAGGTGGAATCAGAAAAGCTGGGCACCGCCTTTAGTCAGGCAGCGACCGATGATGAAGAGGCGGAAGATGATATATTAACCCTCCCTATCCGGGCGGACCAGCCGTATGCCTTTGATTTTACCCATCAGCTGCAGGTGCAATTTGAAGATCCCCCGGAAGATCAAGCCATGAAACGGGGTGATCGGCTGAGAGTAACAGCCATGATACATGTTCGGGGATTAAACTTAAAACTCATGGGCCTGGATGATCGCACCCAAAAGACCGACACCGGCCTTAAACGGGCGGATGGCACGGCATACATCCGCTACGCCTCGCTGGACCCGGAGGTAAAAATTACCAGCGCCTCCGGCAAGATGGTCGCCGAGGGTAAAATGCCGTTTGGGTGAGGGGGTACCTGCGGGTTTACGTGGCGTATTCCCGAAGACCTCGAAATTAAAGGCGAAAAAGAGACCTTCACCATCGACGTAGAGTATGACACCCGGGCCCTGTACGGGACGGTCAAAGCCAGGCGGAAGTTTGTTATCATGGGGAAATGATGGACAAAGAGCGGAATTAATTAAAACCGCACTTTTAACCAGGTAGGCCCAAAACCCATTTTGCCGGAAATCCAGTTAGAAGATTGAACCTGCCCGGCTCCCGTGCCGGGCATTTTTAATTTTGGCACTGGCGCCAATGGTATTATTGATCTTTGATAAATAGTAACAATTCATCCGGATGCAATAAAAATGAGTGGCAGCCTCAAATCCGCAGGATTGGGGGATGGCCCTTGGGCATTCAATCATCCCCAAGCCCTACTGGCTTGAGGCTTCCGCTCATCGGACACCATTAATTGTGTCACATTTAGGCGCTCAGCGGCGTCAGTTTTGAGGCTAGGTTCTGCGAATGAGAGTGATCACAAAAATAATGACGGGCAGGAAAAGCAGCACCCATCCTATTAACTGAACCAAACATCCGGGCGAGGCCTTGGAAACCAAACCAAATTTTGCGCCTATCATTCCCTGCCCCAATTCATCGCCCCACCATATGCAGGCCAGAGACAGGCCCAGCCATATGAGAATGCCAGCGATACCTTCAAAGATTTCCTGCTGGTTCGGCGGTTTTGATTCGCTGCCCTGTAGAAACACACAAATTATGACAATTACGTACAGGACGGCTATTAATAAGGAAATCCATCGAGAAAATGTCATTTTATTTCTTTTAATCCAACTTATGATTATTCAACGGTAATATAAAATACTGACATAGTCCACTGGTTGGGCAACGATTTACCTGCCCTGCGCGCTGTTAGATTTCCCGCGTTGTTTTTAGTCAGATTTTTGGATATAGGATTATTTTAACGAATTATAGGGGGAAATCCAAGGAGAAAAGTCGGAGGGGGCAGGAGTATAAGTTTGTTATTGATTATGGGGGCCGGTAATTCTAGAATTAATCACTTTTAATAATTTAGCGGCAGGCCTGAGGAGAGAGCGGGCATGTTTGCATTTGGCGTGACATTATGAAAAAGGGGCACGGCATGTCCGAGCAAGACATCAGGATTCACAAGCTCAGCAACGGCATGACCTTAGTAGCCGAACCCATGCAAGAGGTTTCCTCGGCGGCCTTTGTATTTCTGGTGCCGCTGGGGGTGGCTTATGACCCGCCGAATTTGACCGGCGCCTCAAACGTCCTGGCGGAGTTGATCTTTCGGGGGGCCGGCGATATGGATAACCGCACGTTAAACGACCGTCTGGACGGACTGGGTCTGCATCGGCACGGCGGTATCACCAGTTTATTCGGCAGTTTCGGCGGGGCCCTGGTGGCGGATAACCTCTTGGAGGCACTGAAGTTATACGTTGATATCATTACTGGTCCGATCCTGTCGGCAGAGCAGTTCGAGGCCTGTCGAGAACTGGCGCTCCAATCGCTGGATTCACTGGAGGATGACCCCCGCCAGAAGATATCCCTCTTGGTGCGGGAAAAATATCTGCCTTATCCCTTTGGAAGACCGGCTCCGGGCAGGCGTGAAGAGCTGCAAGCTCTTACCCAGCAAGAAGTTAGGAAGCATTGGGCCGACAGGCTTACTCCGGCGCAAACCATTCTGGCGGCGGCGGGAAAGTTTGATTTTGAGCATTTAAAACAGGCGGTGGAGGAATATTTCGGCTCCTGGAGCGGCCCGGCCCTGGAGGAACTGGAGCAATTAGAACAGCACAACCAGGTTTTTCATCAGCCTCACGATGGGGCCCAGGTTCACGTGGGGGTAATGTATCCTTCGGCGGCGTATCGACATGAAGATTATTATGCCGCCCTGGCGGCGGCGGTGGTGCTTTCGGGGGGGATGGGCAGTCGGCTCTTTACCGAGGTGCGGGAAAAACGGGGGCTTTGTTACGCGGTCGGGGTTGCCCATCAGGTCATCGGCGCCTACGGGGCGGTACAAGGTTACCTGGGCAGTACGCCCGAGAGGGCCCAGGAGGCCCTGGAGGTGATGCTGGCCGAGCTGGTCAAGCTGGCCGACGGCATCACCGAGGATGAGCTGGAAAGGGCCAAGGTGGGTCTGAGGGCGTCTCTGATTATGCAGGGCGAATCGACCACGGCCCGCGCCATCGGCTGCGCCGGCGACTACTATCATCTGGGCCGCGTCCGCAGCCTCCAGGAAATCGAAGAAAACATACTCAAGTTAACCGTCGATGATGTGGTCAATCACGCGAGGCGATTCAAACCGAACGACTTTACCATCGTAACTATCGGTCCTAAGGAGTTGAAAGTTAAAAGTTAGTAGATAACGTGGGGGTTTTCAGAAATTTAAGGATATTCAAGCTCGGCAAAAAGCAAGAGAACTTACAAGAGAAATTTATAGAAAGGTTCCAGCAAAATTCAAGTTAGGCATACTTGGAAGAGGAAAAATTGGTTTTTATTTTTTCTTTTCAGACGGCAAGTTATTATAAGGCAGGTTGTTACGGAGTTATTTAAGAAAATCAGGAGACCGCTTTTCTTAAATAATACATGCCTAACTTTAATTTTACAGGAGTCAGAAATTAATAGATTATAAGGAGTAAGTTGGTGGAGTTTAAGCGGGCGCAGTTGGAGAATGGTTTGACGGTAATCGGGGAGGTGAGAAAAGAGGCGCGGTCGGTGGCGATGGGGTTTTTCGTGCGGACGGGGGCGCGGGACGAGCCGGGGGAGCTGGCGGGGGTGAGTCATTTTCTGGAGCACATGGTATTCAAGGGTACTGAGAGGAGGTCGGCGTTTGAAGTGAGTCTGGAGTTTGATCAGATGGGGGCGAAATATAACGCGTTCACGTCGGAGGAGAATACGGTTTATTACGCGGCGGTGCTGCCGGAATACCAGCGGCGGGTGTTGTCGTTGTGGGCGGATTTGATGCGGCCGGCGTTGCGGGGAGAGGATTTCGACGTGGAGAAAAGAGTGATCTGCGAAGAGATTGCGATGTACAAGGATCAGCCGCACTTTGACGTGATCGACCGCTGCCGGAAGCTGCATTTCGGCGACCACCACTGCGGCAACAGCGTGCTGGGGACGGTGGAGAGCATTCAGGCGTTAAAAGTCGAGCAGATGCGGGATTATTTTAGCCGGCGTTACGCTCCGGATAATACGGTGCTGGCCTGCGCGGGGCAGATGGATTGGGACAGTTTGGTATCCCAGGCGCGGGAGCTTTGCGGCGGATGGAAGCCGGCCCAGGCCCGGCGGCAGTTGAGCGATTTTTGCGGCACGAGCAAAACGGCAAAGGTCACCAACCATAAGGTGATTCGCAGACACATCTGCCTGATGAGCGCGGCGCCCTCGGCCCAGGATGAGAGGCGTTACGCGGCGATGGTTTTGGCCAATATCATCGGCGACGACACCGGTTCGCGGCTTTACTGGGCTTTGATCGATACGGCGTTGGCGGACGCGGCGGATCTGGATTATGATCCTATGGACGGCACGGGGTTGTTTTATGCCTATATCTCCTGCCCTCCGCCGCAGACCGACAAGGTCATGGGGATCGTCAAGGATTGCCTGGGCCAGGTCCGCCGGGAGGGGATCACCGAGACCGAACTGCAGGCCAGCAAAAACAAGATTGCCTCGACGGCGACTTTGAACGGCGAACTGCCCATGGGTCGGCTGGTGCCGGTGGGGGCCAACTGGGTCTATCGCAAGGAATATCGCAGTCTGGCCGACGAGATAGCCGCCATTCAGGCGGTCGGCGCCGAGGACGTTAACCAGCTGCTGCAGGAGTATCCGCTGGAAAATTTCACCATGTTGAGCCTGGGACCGAACGGGAGCGGTTAGAAATTACAAATTAGAAATTTAGAGTGGGCTCTGAGCCCACCAGAAAATGTTCAACTTACAATAAACTTATATATACATTCTAATCCGGATGTACTATGGAGGTTATTTTTATGGAGTTGAATGAGAAGCAAAACGGTTTTCTGGAGATGTCGATCAAGGCGATCGTGCTGGGGATAATTTTGTCGTTGATTTTGGCGGGGGCCAACGCCTATCTGGGTTTGTTTGCGGCGTTGACCGTTTCGGCCACCATTCCCGCTTCGGTCATATCGATGGGGGTGTTGAGCCTATTATTTAAGCGTCATACCATCTATGAGAACACGCAGGTGATGACCTGCGCCTCGGCGGGGGAGGCGTTGGCGGCGGGGGTGATTTTTACGATGCCGGCGCTGGTGATTATGGGTTACTGGGAGAATTTTAATTACCTCTGGGTGACGGCGATAGCGGCCTTTGGGGGGGTATTGGGGGTTTTGTTTACGGTGCCTTTGCGGCGGGCGCTGATTGTGGAAGGGGATTTGAAGTTTCCGGAGGGGATAGCGACGGCGGAGGTTCTCAAGAGCGGTCAAAAGGGGGGTGCGGCGATCAAGTCCATAGCGTTTCCGGCGATCGGCGGGGCCTTGTACAAGTTGGGGGCGGCGGGTTTATATCTCTGGAAGGAGGCCTTTCAGGCGGCGGCGCGGGTGGGAGGTACGGTGGCCTATTTTGGCTCCAACCTCAGTCCGGCCCTTTTGGCGGTGGGATATATTGTGGGGATAAATATCGCGGTTTTAATCTTTATCGGCGGGGCGGGCAACTGGCTGGTGACCATTCCCCTTTGCGCCGCCGGCGGGATCGAATTAAAAGACGCCGCCGGCAACGTTATTGATCCGGGGGGTCTGGAGGCTCTGGATTACGCCACCAAGATCTGGGAGGATTATACGCGTTACGTGGGCGTCGGGGCGATGGTATTGGGGGGTATTTGGGCGGTGTTGAAGATGTGGAAGTCGATTGTGGCGGTGGTGAAATCGGGCCTGGACGCCTATAAGATGGCCGGAGAAGCGCGGGTTCAAATCCCCCGCACGGAAAAAGACATCCCCATCAAATGGGTCTTCACTTTGATTATCTTTTCGGTGGTGCCTATATTCATTCTTTATCAGGTGGTGGTGGCGGAGGTTTCGGTTTCGATTCCCATGGCGTTGATGATGATAGTCTTCGGTTTTGTCTTTTCGGCGGTGGCCGGTTATATGGCGGGGATTGTGGGATCTTCCAACAATCCCATCTCCGGGGTCACCGTCGCTACGGTGTTATTATCCGCTTTATTATTGTTAATGCTGATGGGTTCCGGGGCCGAACACGGGCCCACCGCGGCGATTATCATCGGGGGGGTGATTTGCTGTGCCGCTTCGATTGCGGGGGACAATCTCCAGGATTTAAAGTCGGGTTATATCGTAAAAGCCACTCCCTGGAAGCAGGAGGTGATGCTGATTATCGGGGTGCTGGCCGCGGCGCTGGTGATGGCGCCGATTCTGAATCTGTTGATGACGGCCTATGGTTTTGAGGGGCACTCGTCGGCGGTGGGCGATAAGGCGCTGGCGGCCCCCCAGGCCAATCTGATGGCTTCGGTGGCCAAAGGCATCTTCCGGGGCGGACTGCCCTGGGATTTCTTTTTCGGCGGGGTGGCGCTGGCGGCGTGCCTGATTATCCTTGACGAGGTCCTCCGCTACAAGGGCAGTTCCTTCAGGACCCCGGTTTTGGCGGTGGCGATCGGTTTTTACCTGCCGTTTAAGTTGTCGGTGCCGATTCTGGTGGGGGGGCTGCTCAATTTGCTCATCAGCCGCTACCAGAAGAAAAAGCGGATGAGCGCCGAACAGAGAGAAAGCTGCAACCGCACGGGGCTCTTGTTCGCCTCCGGTTTGATAACCGGCGAGGCCATCCTGGGCATTCTGCTGGCGATCCCGATTGTGCTGATGGAGGACGAGCGGGCCATCGCCCTGCTGTCGGAAGACATCCATGAAAAACTGGACCTCTGGCTGGCGGTGCCGGGCGTGGTGCTGATGCTGTTTATCATCTTCTGGCTTTATTTTACGGTCCGGAAACCTAAGGAGAATTAATCATTTTTTAGATTGATGCGCGGGGCAAAGCCCCAACCTACAAAATTTACGGTCTGCAGCCCCAGGGTTTTGATGTAAATTAACTCGACAAACGACTACCATTATAGAACGCCTGACAAAACCAAGAGTGTACCCCCCGATTTTACATCGGGGGCTATTTTACGAGGATTTTGTTAGGGACATTGAAGATTTATAGAACGATAAGGGGCATCGAAAGGTATTGGTTATGACCAACGCAGCAGCGTTTAGCGCCGCGGGGGGCGCCGGCGGCGCCGGTTCGGCAGCGGCGGCGGCGGCCCACGCCATCAAGGCCTCCGGGGCTATTGTGCATGTAACCCCGGATAATTTTTTTGAGATAGTGCACCGCATGGAACAGCCGCTGGTGGTCCACTCGCCCAGCAAATTTATGACGCCCCACAAATATCTGACCAATTACAAAGGTCTGTTCTTTTACACCAAGTCCAAAAAAGAGCTGCATATCTCCAGTAAGATCGAATTGATCGATGCGGAAAAGATTTGGATACCCTGATCGGCAGGCGAATTATAAAATTTGGCCTGGTAGCGCGGCGGAAGGGGTGGTATAATACGCCAAATTGGCAGCCTTTCTAAAATATGGTTGATGTATTGGAGACGGCCCCATGTCCGGTAAAAGGATACAGAGTCGGGAAATCGAGCGGATCATTGAGCGTCAGATGCGTCAGTGGGAGATCGGCCTGAGCGAGCAGGCCAAGCGGCAGAAGCCGGCGCCGCCGGCGGCCGGGAAAAAAAGGATCGATTACATCACCATCAGCCGGGAACTGGGCAGCGGCGGCGAGCAGATTGCCCAGATACTCTCAAAACAACTGGGCTGGCAGGTTTATGACAAAGAGATTCTGGATCATATGGCCGAAGATATGCACGTGCACAAAAGCGTAGTGGAGAGCGTCGATGAGCGGACGATCGGCTGGATCGAGGATTGGCTGGGGCCGATTTTCACCGATAAGTCGGTGGGCCAGTTGAGCTATTATCGGCATCTGGCGCGGGTGCTGCTGGTGATTTCACGTCACGGCCGCGCCATTATCATAGGCCGGGCAGCGGGTCTTTTGCTGCCGCGCGCAAACGGGCTGAGCGTGCGGGTGACGGCGCCTCTGGAGCTGCGCTGCCGGCGCTACGCTCAGGACAACAATTTAAGCCTCGCTGCGGCCAGATCGGTGGTGGAAAAGAAAGACCGGGCCCAAAAAGCGTTTGTACGGGATATGCTGAATCAAGACCTGTGCGACTGCAGACATTACGATATTGTCATCAACACGGAAAAGTTCCAGCCGGAATCCGCCGCCAAACTCATCTGGCGGGCCTTCGACCAACGCACGC
>Ga0111186_1125_pt1 | contig 11781 bp, 10 predicted proteins | sample DeeMarSWOR324_28_FD_80243 | JGI IMG/M metagenome (GOLD analysis project Ga0111186, IMG submission 80243) | Phycisphaerae bacterium SM23_30 | reverse complement strand
CCCCCCGCCCCCGCAGCCCGGAATCTTTGACCTCCTGGATAATCTGTTCTGCGGTTAACTCCCGCAGGGCCTTCCGGATGCCCTGGTAACCCCCGACCGCCTCGTACTCTTCGATAGACTCCGGATCAATAGTGCCGCAATTCCTCAGGACGATCCTGGTCTGAAAATTGTGGAAATCCGCCTCGGAACCCCTCTTCGTGCCGTCCGGGGCAATGTCCAGGGCCACGTGTTCCTCCAGTATTTCACGGCCCTGGATATGCCGATGGAATATCTCCTCGGCCAACTCCGGCGTGACTTGCCCGTAGATAATCCGACGGCCGTTATCTCGAACCTCGACCAACGGCTCCCGGTAACACATGCCGACAGTAGCTCCTTCAGCCGATCGTAGGTCTGTTGAGCCCCCGCCGACAAACCGCAGGTGCCCATGCCAACAATCACTTTCTTCATCAAAAACTCCAGTTGTTCCAGATCTCTGCCAAACTTCAGCCATTTCTGGCGCTTTCCATCTTTTTATCTCATACGTTAAGGTCCCGCCCCGCCGCCGGCGACGGTTGTCTCCTTTGGGGCCTGCTCTTCCCGACGCCGGTAACGCCTTAAAAGCTTCCGCACTAACGCCGGCGTGAGCTGGCCGTATGTATCTTCATTGACCATAATCACCGGCGACAGCGAGCAGCAGCCGATACAGGCCACCGTGTTGAGCGTAAACAGGCCGTCCTCTGTCGTGCCTCCGATCTCAATACCCAATTCATCCTCGATGGTCTCTCGGATCACCTTGGCGCTTGATACGTGGCAGGCGGTCCCGGCGCAGGCCCGGATCACGTACTTGCCCATGGGTTGAAGCCGAAACTGACTATAAAACGTGATGACCCCGAAGACCTCCGATTCCGGTATGCCGGTTACGCTCGAAATGTAGCTGATAGCCCTTCGGGGGATGTAGCCGAAATGATCCTGAGCCGACTGAAGCAGCGGAATCAACTCCCCCGGGGCGCCGTCATAACGCCATAAACGGTAGCCAAAATTTTCTTGTCTTTCAGCCAAAATTGGCCCTCCCTTCTTCGGCGGTGCCGTGGGTTTGTTTCAGGCCCCCGCCGGTCCTTGCCCGCACCGAAAAGGACCTTCTCCTGAAGATTATCAGTTTCAAAACATTTATAAAAATATCAAGCGGCGCCCCCAAACCCGGCCTGGGGGTGCTTTCAAGTCCTGCGCGCCTGGTCGTCTTCATTATTCCGCAATATTAATCACTTTCGCTTCCCGAACCCTCAGTACCCCTTCAATCTCACTGAGCTTTTCGATCACCCGCGGGGTACGCCCCACCGCCCCATGGCCGGTGATCATCCCCACCAGCTTGGTGCCGTCCTCAATTACGTCGCAAAAGACCACGTCATCGATAAAATAAACGGTCGTGAAAATCTGCTGTATGACATCTTTGTCGATGTCCACAATGATGTAGCTGGTGGTGCCGGGGTGCTGGCTGGGACTGGTCTGGGCGGGCCGCTTCACCGCATCGGCATATATCTTGATAAACTCATCCACGTCTCGATCCAGCTTCGGTCTTTCCACCTCCGACATGGAGGCAATTTCCACCCCTGCCATAGCGGCAATTTTATCAAATATTGTCTTAATCTCTTGCTGGGAGGACGCCTGGGCCAGAATGATTATATCAAAATCGCCTCTTACCGCCTCGCAAAGCTGCACCCCTTCCATCTGGTAGAGCCGGGTATATATTTCCATGCTTTTATCGGGGTCGGTAACCCGAATGGTCAGATAAGCGCTGACCGACTCGCGCAGGCCTTTTTCTGCCGGTTCCGGCTCGGCGACCTGGGCCTCTTTGGCGGTAGAGCCGGGAGTAAGCTCCCCTAACGCCTTCACCAGATCCGGAATCTCAAAGGGCTTGTCGAGGTAGCCGGTGTTGTATTCCGAGAGGGCTTCCACCTCCAGGCTCACATCACCATACCCGGTGATGACCAGCACCGGAAGCTCGGGATACTGATTCTTTATGACCTTGAGTATCTTCAGCCCGTCGATGTCCGGCATGAAGATATCGGTCACCAGATAATCATAGGCTATCCCCTTGGTCCGGGACGCGTCCAGTTCATGAATGGCCGATATCCCGTCCGGACAGGCAACGGCGCTATAGCCCTCCTGGGTCAGGCCCACCGTAAGGTTTCTGCGAATCTCGGCCTCGTCGTCGATTATTAATATGCGACCTTTCAAGGGCAACCTCCTATTCTAATAAATGCCTGACTTTAATTTTGCAGGAGTCATAATAAATACCTTCTTCGTAGGGATTTAACTCTACTTTAGCCGCCCTTTTTACGCAGCTTTTACTTCCTACAATAAAAATCCTAACACTAATCATAAAATCACGCTTTGTCAAATATTTTCTCCACACCCATCTTTCTGGTCTTTCCCAGCCTTTCTACATTCTAAAAGGGTCGTAACAACTTATGATATAAAAACTTATGATATATAACCCGGCTGCCGTGCTCATTTTATCATCCCTTTTCCGTCAATCCCGATCCTTTGCCCCCTTTACCTAAAACACTATTGCGATTACCATAAAAGCAAATTATGATCGACACCGCCAAATTAAGCCGATTTTCCTTCAAAGTCGGCAAATACCGACCTCCCAGCGAAGGCGCCGCTGCTTCGCTTTTAATACAGGTCACCGAAAATTGCCCCTGGAACCGGTGCGCTTTTTGTTGTTTGTATCGAAACCACAAGTTTGTTTACCGGCCCGTGGCGGAGGTAAAAAAAGATATCGACCAGGTCAAAGCCGTCTGCGACGAATTAAAGAAGATATCCTCACAGCTCGGCCGGGGCGGCCGGGTAACCCCCGAGGTCATTGCCGCCCTGAGAAAGAACGATCCCTCGTTGTCTCTGAATCCCGGTTTTATCACCATTGTTCATTGGCTCTACACCGGCGGCAAAACCGCCTTCCTGCAGGACTCCAACAGCTTAATCATGAGGCCGCCGGAGTTGATCGATCTCGTCAAGTACCTCAGAAAGGCCTTCCCTTCTATAGAAAGGGTAACCTCTTACGCCCGCTCTCACACTCTCTACCATAAAAAGTTAGAAGACCTAAAAGCGATCCGGGCCGCCGGCCTGGACCGACTGCACGTCGGCCTGGAAACCGGCGACGACCAACTGCTCCAAAAGATTAAAAAAGGCGTAACCGCCGATCAGCATATCCAGGCCGGCCTCAAAGCCAAAGAAGCGGGTTTTGAACTATCCGAATATTTCATGACCGATCTCGGCGGCCGAAACCGCTGGCGGCCCCATGCCCTAAACACCGCCCGCGTCCTCAGCGAGATAAATCCCCACTACGTCCGCTCCCGACCTTTAGTGCCCATCTGCGGCACCCCTTTATTTGAGGAATATGCCGCCGGCGCCCTTAGGCTTTCCTCTCCGCACGAAAGATTACATGAGCTCAGGCTCATGGTGCAAAACCTGAATTTCTCCGGCCGGCTCGTCTTTGACCATTCCATGAACAGCTGGTGCAATCAGAACCGAAGACCCCTCTTCAGCCTCGACCACGAAGGATACCAATTCCCCCAGCAAAAAGATAAGGTTATAGAATTGATCGAACTGGGACTTGGCCTCGAGGAATCCCGCCACATTCACGTCGAAGAGCTAATCAAATACTCAACTTTATGATCCCCGCACGATCGCTTCTCTTCTCGAACGTTTATATTACGTATCTATAAAATCCGGGTTTAGCTGCGCTATTTTGACTTATCGAAATCCGCGGTTCCAAACCTGCTAATCCTGTCCGATATTTTGAATGCTGACGGGCGGATCTGAATTCTTTTTTATCGTCTTTGCCTCTTTGCGTGATTACCTGCCGGTCCGGCTTTTCATCTCGATCTCACCCCAACGCCCAGGTAGCCCAGCTCCGCGCACGCCTGCCATATCCGCCGCCCGAGCGGCGCCGCCACCGTCCCGCCGCCGCCTTCGTCTTCCACCACCACCGCCAGCGCCAGAGATGAACCCTCCCCGCCCCGAGCAAACCCGCTGAACACCGAACAATCCCCCGTCGAACCGGTCTTGCCGTACAGGCTGATCTGATCTCTCCCCCACGGCCAGGTAGTAAAGGCATTATAGGCCGTCCCACCCGCCTCATATATCACCGCCTGCATACCCGCCTGCACCGTCCGGATATTTCCCAGAGAATCAGCCACCCGATATTGCTCCTGCCTAACCTTGGGCTCCAGGATCAGAAACGGCTGCTTAAATATCCCTTCCCGCGCGAGGGTGGCCATGCTGTTGGCCAACTGCAAGACCGAGCCTTCCAGAGGCCGCAATCCCACACTGATAAAGCTTAAGTCTTGTTCGTACGGGATTCTTCGTTGGAGATAACCGGCCGCTTCCTGGAAGGAATAATAAGCCCTTTGATCGGATACCCCCTCCGGCCAGGCCAGCAAATGTCTCCCGAAACCCATCTCCGCCAGCCATGACGTCACCGCCTGGGCCCCTATCCGTTGAGCCGCTTCCATGAAATAGGTATTACAACTGACCTTGATAGCCTGCCGGGCATCCACCATCCCGTGCCCATACAGATGGCAGATCGAACGCGGCGTTACGGCGGCACTGCCCGGCGTACAGCTAATACGGCTTTGGGCCTCAACCACGCCCGCCTCCAGAGCCTTCAGCAGCAAGGTGGGCTTAATAGTCGAGCCCGGCATATAATTTTCACTCAAGGCCCGATTGACCTTGCGCCTGAGGGGATCCGGATAATTCTTATCCGGCGGATTGATCCTTTCATACTGATCCCGGCGGTAATAGCTGTTCAAATCGAACGTCGGCGCCGAAACCAGCGCCCGTATCTCACCGGTCGGCACGTCTATAACTACCGCCGCCCCCTGATACTCGGCCCTCTGGCCGTTATCACCCTCAAAAAAATTCAGGATCTTTTGATGCAGCTCTATATCAATGGTCAACCGAACGTCTTGACCCAGTTGAATGTCAATTTGCCGCATCGGTTCATAATTTTTATTATATTTAATCCACCCCCGTCGGCCCCGCAGTCGCTCTTCGAACATCCGCTCCACCCCCCATTCGCCCCGCCGATCACCCAGTTGATACGCCCTCGACTGTTGCTCGTCGGGTTCTTCTACCGCTGCCCCGGACGCCTCCGGGCGGTTGGGATCTGCCGGCGCTCTAATCAGTTGACCGATCAAATGGCAGGCCGCATCCTCGTAGGGGTAACGCCGTAACTTGCCCGTCCGAATACTTACCGCACGCTCCTGACCATCCCCGCGCGGCGACGCCCCGATTATCTTCTCCTCCACAATCAACGCCTCATCCTCCGAAATCGTCAGCACCCGATGCAGCATGTTCATCTCCGCCACGTCGCTGCTGGAATGGAATATCCAATCGACCAATCGTTCCGATTCCGCCGGTATCTTCTCCGTCAGATCCTCCTCAATGCCCCGCGCCGTCGCCCCCCTGTAAGGCAATCCGGTCTTATCATAGTATCGCCGCCGCGCCCGCGAACTCCGCCAGACATAAATGGTGTCGTTGATCTCCCGGATCGGTCCATAGAGCTCCTCCGGTTCTATCGCGCAGATCCGCACCAGATCCGCCAGCAGCTCCTCCGCCCTTTCCCGCGCCTCCGCCAGCTCCTGCCGCTCCCCGGAATCCTTCGCAGGATTATCCTCTGCCTTATACTGCTGAAATCTCCAAAAACGATCGTCATACAGACGCGTCAACTTGTAATGCAGACAGAGTTCGTAACTACCCTCATCCAACGCCAACGCTCGATCCCGACAGTCCAAAATCCTCCCCCGCCTCGTATCGATCCATTCGGCACGCTCGATCGTTTGCTGCGTCTGGCGAACATAATCCCCCCCCTCGATAATCTGCAGACGCCCCAGCCGAACCACGAGCACTCCCGCCGCCGCCGCCCAAAAAAAAATGATGATTTTCAGCCTCCGCTGAAACATCCCTCAACTGCCGCCTTTTCTTCTTCCTGAACCAACAGAAGGGTCTCAAATAAACCAAGAGAAAAACTCTCCCCTTCGCCCGGAATGACGCCTTCCGTGCTACATGGTTTTGTTAGATGATCTAACCGGACTTTGGCAAAACTTTAGCTCTATTAAAATCTTTGTCAGCCCCAAAAATTATTGCTCGGCGTATCATCTGCCTGACCGGCCCTTTTCCAGTTGGGCCGGACTCGGCAGCTTGGCCCGTGACGAACACTTGAACTCGATAAACTGCGGCGGAGTGGCCTGGAGGTCGCGGGGCCAGGCAAATAAAAGTTCCACCACCGCGTTCTGGCTTGAACCCTTCAAATCATCAAAACCGGCCCGGTCCACCACCTGTCCCCCGGACCGGAAAAATCCCACCGGATACCGGATCAGCCCGGTACGGTCCCCCTCGGCTTCGTTGTATCCGACCAGCCGAAAGCTACTCAAGACATACCGGATCATACCATCGGCGTCCTTGGCGCCGGGATCCTTATTGCTGACCGTCGCCCGGATGTTAATCCGCACCGCCAGGAACATCTCCCCGGGCTGGGGAAACACTTCTTGACTGGTCTTTGAGTCGATCACCGTCCCGGCCACCAGCCAGGCCTCCTCAAAACCCATTGAGGCGGCGGTTGATTCCACCCGGCTGGAACGCTCCTGACTTAATAACAGGCGGTTTAGATACAGTTCCCGCTGCAGATCCGGATGATACCTGCCCAGCGGCGTCTTGCCGGCGAAACTATAGGTGCTGGCGTGTTTCACCAGCGAAAACACCAGCCCGTCCCCATAGGGAAAAAATCCCCTTTCATCCCCTAATCGGCTTATCAGATCCGCCTCCGCCGACCCCTCAGAACGCTCCGGGAAACGGTCATAACCCAAAAACTTCGCCGGGATCGGCAGCAACTGAAAACCAAACGCCACCATCCCCGCCATCACTAAACTGGCGATCAGACCCGCCCCCGCGCTGCCTACCCGATCAATCAGCAGCGGAAACTTCATGTTGCCTTTGATCAGCTCATCGAACGCTACCCGCAGCAGTAAAAGGCTGATGATAAACAACGCCAAAAAAACGCCCCCCTTCGTCGGGTAACCTGCTAACCCCGCCTTCTTGAGCTGCTCGTCTAAAATCTCATAGTAATCAAACGTTATCATCGCCGCTACCAGGGTCAGCGCCGCCATGATCACGGTGCTGAATAAACCCTGCTTGAAAACCAGGTAAAACGTCACCGCCCCTACAATCATGCATAAAAATAACATCGCTATCATGGCTTCTATTCTCCGGTTCCTATCAACAAATTAATCTTTCTTCTCTGCGCCCCGGCACTCTGCAACATTATAAATGATGGATAACATGCCGCTCCTCATTCTACCTGTTATTGAGAACGGGCGCCTTGTTGGGAAATCAACCTTTCTCTCGCCTGCGGCATAATCCGCTCTTATTATCCTTTAGCCTTTTGCTCCTGCCAGCCGGCGCCCGCCCGCTTTTCGCCCTTGGCCGATCCCTCCGACGTCACCCGCAGCACCTCCTGAATACTGGTGACCCCGGCGATTACCTTCTGCAGGGCCTCTTCCTGCATGTAAAGCATCTTTTCCTTACGACACTGGGCCCGCATGGCGTTGACCGGCGCCTTCTCCAGGATGAGCTCCCGCAAACTCTCGGAAACAAACAACGTTTCAAAGACCGCCGTCCGACCCACGTAACCCGTCCCCTGGCAATGGGTGCAAAATAACGGCCGGCCCCGCTTGTCATATTCTATCTCGCCCGCCCGGTAAAATTGCTCGATCTTATCCGCCGGCAGATTCAGCTTCTTCAGCAGCGCCGCGTCCGGCTCATAGGCCTCACAACACTCCGGACAGAGCTTGCGAACCAGCTTTTGACTGATGATCGCCAATAAAGTTTGAGCCACCAGTTCATGATCGACCACCCACTTCAACCACGATTGCAAACCGTGAAAGGTCGTCGGCTCGGCTACCCCAAAATAAAGCTTCTTGCCTTCGGTGGCCGCCCGCGAACCATAAATCGCCATCTTCGCTTCGTCGCAGAAACCCACCATCGTGACGTCCGGATCTCCCCGCAGAACACTTTGCATTTGGCGGGCCGACCCCCGGGCCTCGGGGGACTGATCCATCAAATGCTGGGTAATGTTGTCCATTTCCGTCAACAGCTTTTTTTCAAACGTATGAACGTGCAGCATAAAGGGATCGTGACGCTGGGTCAGACTATAGAGCGTCGTCGTTACCCCGTTGCCCTTGGTCCCACATACCAAAACCACCCCCGCCGGCGCCGCCACCATCTCCTTGACCCGCTCCAGCTGCCTCTCGGTAAATCCTAACTCGTCCAGCTTAAACGCCTGGGCCGCCTGCACCCTCTCCAGAATTATATGTTCCCCCTGGGTGCTGCCGGCGGTCTTGACCTTCCATTGCGCCTCCTCGTCTTCCCGCAGGGTCTTGAACCTGCCGCTTTGCGGGTGGCGGCGCTCCTCGGTATCTAACCCGCTCATTTCCTTGACATAATTTATAAAATTTTCCCCGTCCTGGCGCGCCCGCTCACCCGGATTGCTGACCACCCCGTCGATGACATAACGTACTTGAAAATTATCCCCCTTCGGCATCATCTCCGTTAAACTTACCCGCCGCGTCCAGAGTTCATTTACTACGTCTTCGGCAATGACGTACCCGGTATACTCCGGATCTTGACGGTGCGGTACCGGCAGCTCGTTGCCATGTGCCGACACGAATACCAGCCGCTTCTTCACCGTCTTGGGGGCTTCCTTCTTGCTTTCCAACAGGTCTTTGATGTGATCTATCGTCAGTATCTTGAACTCCTTCGTCACCCGGGCGTTGCGATGCATCACATAGATAATGCTCAAGGTCAGCCAGGCAACCACAAATATGGCCAAATTCACCAAAAACGGCACCGGCAGTATCCACCAAAGCGCCACCGCCGCTATCAACACCCCTATGTAAATATTATTCCAGAACTCCCGACTGGTATGTACCTTCTCCGCGTCCTTGTCCAGCCATTGACCCACCCAGGCCCAAACGCCCAGAAAAATCACGAAAATAACTACCTTCCATATGGCAATATATTCCCCTATGCCCGCCGACTGCCCTAATACTTCAATCTCCATGCATTACTCCAAAATTTCTATGGTTAATTCTCCGGTATAATCCCGTCTAACCCGTCTTGATCCCTTTCAAAGCCATCTTCAACTCCTCGGGGCTCGGAGCGTAAGCGTACCCCGTCTTCAAATCAATATATTCCTCCTCAATCAATTGACGCAGCGACTCGGAGTAATCAATCATACCTTCTGAATACGCTGATTTCAACACCGTCGTAAGTTCCACTTCCCGTTCCTCCGCGATCAATTTCCGCGTCCTGCTGTTGGAAATCATTATCTCCACGGCCGGCACCCGCTCCGGATCCTCACAGATCGTCGGCAGCAGACGCTGGGAAATCGTCGCGCGTAAATTCCCCACCAAAGCCTGCCGAATTAAGGTGCGTTCTTGCTGTGGGGTTAAATCCAGCAAACGCGTGATCGTCTGATAGACATTGGTGCTGTGCAAGGTGGCAAAAACCAAATGTCCCGTCTCCGCCGCCCGCAAGCCCGCCGTCAATGTGTCATAATCCCGTATCTCCCCGATCAGCACCACGTCCGGATCTTCCCGCATCAAAGAACGAAGACCCTCCTCGTAAGATACCACGTCCACCCCAATCTCCCGCTGGCTTATCAAAGCCTTGTCGTCTTGAAAAATATATTCTATCGGATCCTCAATGGTGATAATATGACAGGATCTATTGCGATTAATATGGTCCAGCATCGACGCGATCGTCGTGCTCTTGCCGCAGCCCGTCACGCCCGTAACCAATACCAGACCTTGAGGAGCCTCTGCAATCCTGTGGATCGTCTCCGGTAAATGCAGCGTCTCGAACGGCGGAATCACACTCATAACCCGACGCGCCGCCAATGATATATGACCCCGACTGCGATACACATTGATGCGAAACCGATCCGTGTCCCCCATGTCGTAGGCAAAATCCAGCGCCCCGTTCTCCAGGAAAAAAACCTTCTGCTCTTCGGTTAATATCTCAAAGATCAGCTTCTCCAGCTCGGCTTCGGAGATCGCCTCGCTCGTCGTCTGCTTTAATTGACCCCCTATCCGGATCCGCGGAATCTCTAAGCCCTTGAGATGCAAATCTGATGCGTGCATCTTGATCGCCGCCCGAAAATACTTATCTATCAGCGCCGGCCGATCACGCGTAACATGTTTGCTCAAAGGTTGCTTGTTCAAACTCCTGCTCCCGATTTTTGGCCCATGTCTTAATCTCGCGCCGATGTCTTTTACGACGCCTTTCTATCCCGCCGCTCCCAACGAACGTTAATCCCCCGCTCCTGCAGGTATTGCTTCACTTCCGCTATCGTGTACTGACCGAAATGGAAAATACTCGCCGCCAACGCCGCGTCCGCCTGGCCTTCCGTCAGCACCGCCTCTATATCCGCCGGCGCGCCTGCCCCCCCGCTGGCCACCACCGGAATACCCACCGCCTCGCTCACCGCCGCCGTCATCTCTAAATCGTAACCCGCCTTGGTGCCGTCGGCGTTCATAACATTAAGCACAATCTCCCCCGCCCCGTCGGCCTGCCCTTTGCCCACCCAGTCCATCACCCTGATGCCCGTCGGCCTCCGCCCGCCGTTTATATATACTTCCCAGTACTCCTTATTATCCTTCATCACCCGATTGGCATCAACGGCCAGCACGATGCACTGGCTGCCGAAACGAAGGGCCGCCTGTCTAATAAGATCCTGATCCAGCACCGCCGCCGTGTTTATACTGACCTTATCCGCCCCGCTGTTAAGCATCTCTCGTATATCATCAAGCGTCCGAATCCCGCCCCCCACCGTCAACGGCATAAATACCCGCTCCGATGCCTCCCGCAATATCTCCACCGTCAGGGCGCGACCCTCATGACTGGCGGATATATCATAAAAAACCAGCTCATCCGCACCCTGCTGCTCGTACCGCAGCGCACACTCGGAAACCTCCCCCGCGTCCCGGTGGTCAAAAAACTTCACCCCCTTCACCACCCGCCCTTTATCCACGTCCAAACACGGTATAATTCTCTTCGCCAACATCGATAAGTGCTTTGTAGCAAAATGTTTACGACATTATTAAACGCCTGAATTAAAATTACATAAACAAACTAAATATCCATTATTCCACAAACATTCCATATTAATAAATATCACCATATAAGCAACCCAATTTTCGACTTAATAAAATAAAGGCAAATCAGCTAATATGATAAAGATTGCATATTCCACCAAAATCCCCCGTTAAACGCCGGAAGTCTTTCATCTTTTAACTCTCAACCCCTCATAAACCTCCCGACAAAACCTGTCCGTCATCCCCGCCATGTAATCGCACGCCGCCCGCTGCCGACCTTGTTCCGCTATCCGCTCCCTGTACCCCTCCGGCAATAACATCGGCTCTTTTACATACGCCGCAAATAAATAACGCAGCTCTTCTCCCGCGCGCTTCTGCGCCTGCCTCACCTGCCGATGTTGATATACGTTCCCCATCAAAAAATCCTCCAGCTCCGCCATCTTCCCCCTGCCCGCCGCCGATAGCTCGACTATCTGTTCTCCCGCCCCCCGCACCTCGTCCACGCTCATCGGCTGCAACTCTCGAAGCCGCCCTTCGGTCGCCTCCAGTGCATCAACCACTAATAGATCGATCAACCCCTTCGCGCACCGCAACTGCCGTACCTGCTTTTTCGCCTCCGGAAACTGCTCCTGCACCCGCCTTTTTA
>Ga0111186_1260_pt1 | contig 11787 bp, 10 predicted proteins | sample DeeMarSWOR324_28_FD_80243 | JGI IMG/M metagenome (GOLD analysis project Ga0111186, IMG submission 80243) | Phycisphaerae bacterium SM23_30 | reverse complement strand
CGCCAGAAAAATACACTACCCTGGCTCCGACCCGACGGCAAAAGCCAGGTCACCGTCGAATACGACGAAAAAGGAAAACCCCTTCGCATCGACACCGTCGTCGTTTCGACCCAGCACAAACCCCGGATCAAGTATCAAAAACTCCGCCAGGCCGTTATCGATGAAATTATCATACCTATCCTGCCTAAACACCTGGTGGATAAGAACTTAAAAATTTACGTCAATCCCACCGGCCGCTTCGTCATCGGCGGGCCCCAGGGCGACTGCGGACTGACCGGCAGAAAAATCATCGTCGATACCTACGGCGGCGCCGGCTGCCACGGCGGCGGCGCCTTCAGCGGCAAAGACCCCTCCAAAGTGGATCGCTCCGCCAGCTACATGGCCCGCTATATCGCCAAAAACATCGTCGCCGCCAGACTCGCCACTCACTGTGAGGTGCAACTGGCCTATGCCATCGGCGTCGCCGACCCCGTCTCCATCCTCGTCGATACGCATTGCACCGGCATCATAAACGATGAAAAAATCACTGAAATCATCCGGAAGGTCTTCCCCCTCAAACCCCGCCGGATCATCGAACACCTCAATCTGTTGCGGCCGATATACATGGAAACCGCCCGTCACGGCCATTTCGGCCGCCAACATCCCAACTTCACCTGGGAAAAAACCGATCAGGCCGCCAAAATCCGACGCCTCGCCGGCATTAAATAAAAGTGTTTTACGACTAATGATCATATGTGACAGGGTCGGTTCGCGTACCGACCTTGCTTTTTAATCCAACTTGAACACCGGGCTAAAAATTGTTTAGCCTTTCTTATTAAACCCCCGAATTATCAAAAAAATAATACCGACAATCAGCAGCCCCCCTACTGTAATTATGATTAATTCCCACGTGCCCGGTATCCCAAAAGACAACATAATTTGTTCATAACTCATGCTCTTTCCCCTTTTTACGTTAAGCTCGGCCGCCTTGATGTCGCCGCCTCTTTTTGCATAAAGCCACTATTATATCAGTATATCCCCGATCCCCGCCCCCGCCAGCAAAATGCCTACCGCCCCATTGATGTCGAAGGCCAGCTTCACCCGCCCCCGCCATACTAATAAATGTTCCAGAACCAATATCAATCCCGTTGCCACTACTGCCGATAAATATATGCCGCCCAGCCCCGCCAACGGCGCCACCACCAGCAAAGCCGTCACCGTCACGCTATGACAAATACGGCTGATCCATAATGACGATTGCTTTCCCCATCGACTCGGCAGCGAATACAAACCCTCCCGACGGTCCACCTGTATATCCTGAATGGCGTAGATAATGTCAAAACCTGCCGTCCACAACAGAACCGCCAATCCCAGAACCACCGGCGCCGCCGACAAAACCGGCCCCGCCGGCGGACTCACCGCGATCCACGTCCCCACCGGCGCCAGCATCAAGGACGCCCCCAGCCAGAAATGCGTCGCCCAGGTGAAGCGCTTACTGTAACTATACAGGCAAATAAAAAACAAAATTGGTACCGCCAGCACCGCCGGCCAATAATTGCCGTAACCAAACCACGACCAGATCGAGGTGATCGGCCTATCGCCTGACAATGTCAAACTCACGATATTAGTATTGCCCAGCGGTCTCCAGAATAAATACGCCCCCGCCCCGAAAAACATGGCGCAGATATACAAAAACACCCACGCCTTCCGCTTGCTGATCTGCCCGGCGGGTATCGCCCTGGCCGCCGTGCGGGGATTGCGGGTGTCAATCTCCGCGTCCGCTATCCGATTAAAGGTCATCGCCGCGCTGCGGGCCCATACCATGCACCAGATAATTAAAAACAGCTTGCCCCAGCCGCAAAAACCGCCCCGTCCGCCCTCGGCCGCTAAAAACGCCGCCATCAACGCAAAAGGCAGGGCAAATACCGTATGCGAAAAACGAATCATCCTTAAGATAATGACTAGATTTTTCCACATTTCGCTTATTTCCGCAGCCCCGCAAATTCGACCTTAGGCATACATTAATAAAAAAATTTTCGCAAAATTTCTTTACAAGTCAACGCAAACTTATAAGTATAAAGGCCTTATAATCAATTTTTACCGGCATCCGCAGCTAGATAATCATAAAAACATGCCCCAAGCCAATATTATAAGAACTTGTTAAAAGTAACCGGAAAAATCTGATAAATAAACTCTAAATCAACCGACATGCCTATAATTAACTGATTCTAACCATACCCCGATAGTCTTTTGTGGAGATATAACATGGAGCAGGCCCGATTCCTGAGAAATGTCGATCTGGTGCCGCTGGTGGTTCGCATCGCCCTGGCGATCGTATTTATCTATCACGGCTATCCCAAGATATTTTCCGGCGGTCATGCTCAGATCGCCCAATTAATGGCCGACCAGGGCGCCCCCTCGCCTGAATTGCTCGGCTGGTTGGCCGGAGGGGCGGAGTTTTTCGGCGGCATCCTGATCCTGCCCGGCGTCCTCAGCCGCCTCTGGGCCTTGGGCCTGGTCGTCGTCATGGCCGTCGCCATCGCCACCGTCCATTGGGCCAATGGCTTCGACCTCCGCAACGAAGGCTACGGCTATGAATACTGCCTTACCCTCCTTTTGGCGGCCCTGGCCATCCTCCTGGGCGGACCAGGCAGAATCTCCCTGGACACCATCCTGTTCGCTAAATCCAAAAAAAGTAAAAAGCATAAACCCGAATTAATAGATAAGTTGTAAATACCTGTAATAAAAAAACTTATATATTTATAAACCATACTTCGGCTATCCTCTGCCCAGAAATCAACCCTCATATTACCAGACATGCCTGTAATACGAACGGCTTCAACCTTTTTGGGCATAATCCCTGCTGTGATTATGTTTGAACCTTGCCTGAAAAAGAAATAGTATATAAAGTTTATGTATGGTTATTGATTCTAACCGGACTTTGGCAAAATTGAGGTTAGGCCTAAATTATTTAAGAAAATCAAACGGTTACTTTTATGGCTTCCACCAGAGTTTTGAACGAAAAATATGATCTACTTATGCAGCAATTGGCCCGGTCGGTGGAAAATACCATGGAGCAATATCTGCTGCAAGACTCGGCCGTTCCCGAAAAACTTCGGGAAGCGATGCTTTACAGCCTGCGGGCCGGCGGTAAACGCCTCAGACCCATAATGGTCATCTTTGCCTGTCAGGCCTGTGGGGGCCGGCCCGATGACGCCCTCCCCGCCGCCGCCGCCGTGGAAATGGTTCACACCTATTCGCTCATTCACGACGACCTGCCCGCCCTGGACGACGACGATTTCCGCCGGGGACGACCCAGCAGTCACAAGGCCTTCGGCGAAGGCGTCGCCATCCTCGCCGGAGACGCCCTTTTAACCTACGCCTTCCACGTCCTCACCCTGCATGTACCCCGGGCAGACCTGGCACGCCAATTGGTGATGGAACTGTCCGCCGCCGCCGGACCCGCAGGAATGATCGGCGGGCAGATCGAAGACCTCCTCGCCAACAACGCCCCCGGAACCCTGGAAATGGTCGATTACATCCATACCCATAAAACCGCTATGTTGCTCCGGGCCGCCGCCCGCATGGGCGGCCTATGCGCCCGGGCCGATCCTCGCCAACTGGAGATACTCGGCGACTACGGCCTGAAGGTCGGACAGGCCTTCCAGATCACCGACGACCTGCTCGACATCACCGCCACCCCCCAGCAAATGGGAAAACCCACCCAAAAAGACCACAAGGCCGGCAAACTCACCTACCCCGCCGTCGCCGGCGTCGAACAGTCGAATCGACAGGTCCAAAAACTCATCGAGCAGGCCCTCGACGACCTGGCCGAACTCCAAACCCCCGCCGAACCCCTCCGACATCTGGCTCGTATGATTATAAAGAGGAGAAACTAAAATCGTCGTGACTTGTCACCCTCATAAAAATAAGAATCCGGCAAAGGCGCAAACATGAAAATCCTCAACCTCAAAATCGAAGGCTTCCGCTCCTTAAAGTCTATCGACTTCTCCCCCGGCGACCTCAACGTCCTCATCGGACCCAACAACGGCGGCAAATCCAACCTCCTCCACGCCCTCGAAATGATCGCCGCCTCCGCCCGCGGACAACTCGCCAAATTCGTCAAAGCACACGGCGGCATGGAATCCCTTGTCTGGGATGGTCATGCTGAAAGTATTAGATTTAATTTGGAAACATCAGATACAGAAAATGTAAAACCAGAACTAAATATAAAATTTATTTATGAACTTGAATTAGAACGAATTGGAAGTACAAGCAGCTATAAAATTGAAAAGGAGATTTTAAAATCAACAAATGAAGGAGTAATTATCGAAAATACTAATTCATTTATAGAGGTATCAAACGCAGATAAAGATATTGATGTTAAAAAACTTTTAAATTCTGACAAAGAAACGATCAATTCATTAGGGATTATTCGTTCTACAAAATACCAATTTCATAGAATACCATCTTCTTGGTCTATTTTTCAAAATCTAGATACAAGTAATAACTCAAAAATACGACAGTCTTTTATTACAAGTTTTGAAAAAAAGATTGAACCGGATGGAAACAATTTTATTGCAGTTTTACATACATACTATACCGAAGATAGAGATTTTAAAAATGAGATAAACCAGGCCATGAAGGCGGCGTTTGGGGATGATTTTGAGGAGCTTTCCTTTGCGCCGGCGGCGGATACCAGATCCCAACTGCGTATCTTTTGGAAAAGCTTGATACCAGATCCCAACTGCGTATCTTTTGGAAAAGCTTAAAAAGGCCTCGTTCGGCGGCGGATATTTCCGACGGGACGCTGCGGTTTTTGTATTTGTTGACAATATTAGCTCACCCCGAGCCGCCGGCATTGATCGCCATCGACGAGCCGGAGACGGGCCTTCATCCCTCGATGTTGCCTATTATCGCCGAGTATGCCGTCGAGGCGTCGCGTAAGACGCAGGTGATTTTGACCACCCATGCGCCGGAATTCCTCAGCGCCTTCGGCGATCACCAAAAAGACGTAACCGTCACCGTCGTCGAATGGCGCGACGGACAAACCAGACTACGCACCCTGAAAGGAGAGTCGCTGGATTACTGGCTCAAGGAATACACCCTGGGCGAAATGTTTCGCAGTGGGGAACTGGAGGATATGGACGCCTCAAAGGAGGATTTGAAATAAATGAAATTCGTCCTCCTGGTCGAAGGACCCACCGAAAAGAAATCCATCGCCCCCTTCGTCAAAAGATGGCTTGATCGCCGGTTGTCACAGCGCGTCGGGATTGATACGGTGAATATGACTTGTTTTGGTGATTTTAAGAAAAAAGCTCCTAAAAAGGCACACATGCACTTGAACGGTTTGGAAAAGGATCAGATTATTGCGGTAATCGGTTTATTGGATTTGTACGGTCCCCAATCTTCTGATTTTTATCCACCCGACAAAACCTCCGTAGAGCAACGGCATGAGTGGGCCGCGGGCTATTTTCAAAAAAAAGTAAATAATCCAAAGTTCCATATGTTTTTCGCCGTGCATGATTTCGAGGCCTGGCTTTTCAGTCAGCCGGAAAAATTGCCCCAAACCATGCAAACCAAACTGCCCGGCGATTTAAGACCGCCCGAAGCCATCAACTTCGATAAACCGCCGGCAAAATTGCTCGACGAACTGTATCGCCGAACATACCGTAATAAAGGATATAAAAAGCCCGTTGACGGACCGAATTTATTTCAAAATCTTGATCCCTTGGTCGCTTATGAAAAATGCCCTTACTTAAAGGCTATGCTTGATAAAATGCTGACCTTGGCCCAAAACGAAGGATTATAAACATAAGGTGGGCTCTTAGCCCGCTGCCGCCCTGAAAGGGCTAAATAAAACTAATAAGAGAATAATGGAAAAACTGTTACCCCACATCAAATCCCCCGCCGATCTCAAGCAATTGAAAATCGAGCAACTGCCCGAATTGGCCCAGGAAATCCGCCGACTCATCATGACCACCGTCAGTAAAAACGGCGGGCATCTCTCCAGCAACCTCGGCGTGGTCGAATTAACCATTGCCCTGCATTATGTCTTCGATTTCGCCCATGACCGCCTGCTCTGGGACGTCGGCCATCAGTGCTACGTCCATAAAATACTCACCGGCAGGGCCCAAAGCTTCGACACCCTCCGCCGGGCCGGCGGCCTCAGCGGCTTCCCCAGCCCCGCCGAAAGCACCTACGATCAGTTCTTCGTCGGTCACGGCGGCACCTCCATCGCCACCGCCCTGGGTCTGGCCCTCGGCGCCCAGATTCGCCGCACCGATGAAAAGGTCGTCGCCGTCGTCGGCGATGCCAGTATCGTCAACGGCGTCTCCTTCGAAGGCCTCAACAACACCTCCTTGCTCCGGCGCCAACTGCTGATCATCCTCAACGACAACTCCATGGCCATCGACACCACCCAGGGGGCCTTCGCCAACTATTTAGCCCGGCTGCGACTGTCGCGGTCCTATGAAGACCTCCACCGCCGCACCAAGATTATGGTCCGCCGTATGCCCTACATCGGCCAGGCCCTCCATGAAGGCCTCCACCGCTTAAAGGACGGCCTCAAAAGCACCCTCTTGAGCCGTCAAATCTTCGAGCAGCTGGGCATCCCCTATTTCGGACCTATTGACGGCCACGACATTAATTCCCTCATAAAACTGCTGGAGACCTTTAAAAAGGTCGATCATCCCGTGCTCCTGCATGTCCAGACGGAAAAGGGCCGCGGCTTCGGACCCGCCCTCAAGGACCCCTGCGCCTTCCACAGCCCCAAACCCTTCAAACTCAACGGCGAAACCGCCCGGTTCACCGCCTCCTCCGAAAAAAGCTTTACCGCCGCCTTCGCCCATGCCCTCACCCGGCTGATGGCCCGGGAACCGTCCCTCATCTCTATCACCGCCGCCATGCCCGACGGCACCGGACTGGCCAAGGTCCGCGAAAAATTCCCCGACCGCGTAATAGACGTCGGCATCGCCGAAAGCGCCGCCGTCGATATCGCCGCCGGACTGGCCAAAAATGGTCTCCGGCCGCTCGTCGCCATCTACTCCACCTTCCTGCAGCGCTGTTTCGACCAGATCTTCCAGGAGGTCGCCCTCCAGAACCTCCCCGTCATCTTCTGCCTGGACCGGGCCGGCCTGGTCGGCGGCGACGGCGCCGTCCATCAGGGATTCTGCGATATCACCCTCCTCCGCAGCCTGCCCAATATGGTCCTGATGGCCCCCATGGACGAACCGGAGCTGATTCAAGCACTCCACCTCGCCCTGAAATTGAACTGCCCCTGTGCCCTCCGTTACCCCCGCGACCTGATCCCAACACCCCCGCCATCTCAGGATCAGCCCCCATGTCCTCCCTTCGAACCGGGTAAAGCACGGACCCTGCGGACCGGAAAGGACGCGGTGCTCCTGGCCTACGGCGTCGTCGCCCATCATGCCCTCCAGGCCGCCGAAATCCTCTCCCGGGAAGGGCTCGAATCAACGGTCATCAGCGCCCGATTCGCCAAACCCATCGATCAGCAGCTCCTGACCGAACTATTGTCAAAAAGGAGCAAAAGTCCTATATTTACTATCGAAGATCACGGCCTGGCCGGCGGCTTCGGATCGGCCGTCCTGGAAAACGCCCAGATACTCCATCTCGATACCCGCAGATTAATCCGCCTGGGTCTGCCCGATCGCTTCATTCACCACAGCTCCCGCCGCCAGCAGCTCGCCGAGGCGGCCCTCGACGCCGAAGGTATCGCCGACCAACTCCGCAAACTCCTGAAATCCAAAGAGTTATGATTATTTTCCGCCGGCGTAAATAAAAAAATTTATCTCTCAAACATGCCCAAGGCCAATTTGGCAAAACTTAAGCTATAATTAATACTACAGCGCCACATAAAATCTAAAGTTAATCTAGTATAAGCTCATTGACTTACAGCTTTGGCCCTGAAAGGGCAAAATATTATAGCCCGGGGCAACGCCCTGGGATAAAATATCATCGCAATTTTTCCCGCCCTGAAAGGGCGACATAAATCATTGATATCAAAAATGTTATGGCCCTAGAAACCAAAACTGACTTGCGCTGTATTATTAATAACTCCGGCAAAATTAATGAAAGAAACAAATTTTTCTCTTTAATGTGTTCTCGACTTCGATTTTTACCCAAACCTTTTATTTATAATAAATGACTCCTGCAAAATTGAAGTCAGGCATTTATTATTTAAGAAAATCGGCTTCCTGATTTTCTTAAATAATGCCGTAATGATCTGTAAAATAAGAGCTTGCCGTTGGAAAAGAAAAAAATGAATATAATAATTTTTTCTTTTCAAGGTATGCCTAACTTCAATTTTGCAGGAACCTTTTATAATAATATACCGAAAAGTCCGAAAATCAGTGGTAGGATGGTTTCGTCAAAAACAGCAAAAAATATCATTCTCACCGGCAGCTTCGACAAGCCCCAGGCCCGCCGGCTCGGCGCGGAACTGCTGGATTGGCTTGCGCGCCACACACGGGTAGTGGCCGACAACCTCGACAACCGTTTGGACTTCGCCGACCTGCCGGAGGCCGATTTCCTCGTCGTCCTTGGCGGCGACGGCACCATCCTGGCCACCGTACGGGCCCTTTGCGATAAGCAACTGCCTATTATCGGCGTCAATGTGGGAAAACTGGGTTTCCTGGCCGAATTCTCCATCGACCAATTAAAGCAATATTTCCCCCAGATCGTCGCCGATCCAAAACTGATCAGCCGCCGCATCATGCTCTCCTGTCGGATCAGCGGCCCCGAACGCCCCCAGGAATACAACGCCGTCGCCGTCAATGAGCTTGCCGTCAGTGCCGGCACCCCTTTTCGCATGATCGAAATATCGATCAGCATCGCCGAGGAGCATTTGGCCCTCTGCGCCGGGGATGGCCTTATCGTCGCCACCCCCACCGGTTCGACGGCATATAATCTATCAGCCGGCGGACCGATCCTGATGTCCACCCTGGCCGCCGCGGTCATCACCCCGGTGGCGGCCCACTCGCTCAGCTTCCGGCCGGTGGTGGTCAATCTGGATAAGCCTATTATCATCCGCTGCCGGGAAAATCAACCGGCAGGCGCCGCCCATTACGGCGTCGCCGCCATCGATGGCCAGACCACCATCAACTTGAAAAGTAAAGATGAAATCATCATCACCCAGGCCCCGCCGAGATTCTTGCTGGTGCAAAATCCCCATCAGGGCCAATGGCGACTGCTCAACACCAAGCTCCACTGGGGCGCCTCGCCCCAATACAACCGCCCGCCTGAAAAATAAGGAGATAAATATGAGCTCTCCCTTAAAAAAACAAATTGCCTCCGCCTCGTTATTATTGGTCCTCCTTTTATCCCGGCCCCATCTCTGCCCCGCCCAGTGGTACGTCTCCCAGCAAGGACATCTACTCGACGCCAACCCCCGCATCGGCTCCATGGGCATAAATCCCAACGCCCGCCTCGACGCCCTTATACCCCGCATCAACCTCTATATCACCGGCAACGTACGCGCCGGGGCGAGATTCCAGGGTTTTATTCCCTATCGCAACGTCGGTGAGTTCACTTCCACTCTGGGCAGCAGCGCCTTAAGTGATTTTCACCGCGATTCGGTCGGCATTGCCGATTTATCCTCACCGTTTGCCGCCCCCCGACCCTATATCGATCCTTCCCGTTCTCTCACCGGCATCCGTAGCGGCCGCGTCGTCCGCACCCATCAGGCCTTCCAGCCCGCCCGCCCCGCCGCCGACGCCGTCGGCCCGCAATCAGCCAACTTCAATAACCGGGGCCTGCCCCTTACCCCCCTGGATCGGTCCGTCTTCTCCGGCCTCTCCGGTTCGTTCGGCCTGCCGGGTCTTTCAGGGTCCTCCTACCCCTCCCTTGCCGTCGGATCCCCTTACTCGGCCCAGATTTCCATTGATCCGCGTTATCGATTGTCAACGCCAATCCCCACCCAGCTTATTCGTCCTTCTTCAACGCCGCTCCCCCCCGAAGACCTCCGAATTCAACCCCAACCCCAAACCACGCAAGAAAAGCAAACTCCCGAGACCGGTTTACCCCCCCAAAGCGGCGAAAGCATCTTTCCCGGCGACCTTCAAACACAACTTCCGCCTTATGAGCTCTCACAAGGCAATTTCCCCGCCGATACATGGAATCCCTGGTTAAACCAATATTTAACGTCCGGGTATGGCCCCCTCCTCTCCCGACGGGACTTTACCGCTAAACCTCCGGCCTCGTATCCCGGGCCTTTGACGACCAAACCTCCGGTCGTCGGCCCAACAAAAAGCGGATTTCTCCCCGCCCCCAGGGCCCTGCCGGCTAAACCCGTCCTCTCCCCCGCCCGCCAAACTCAACCTGAAGATTACCTCCGCCTCGGCGAACAACTAATGCAGCAGCAGAAATATTACCGCGCCGCCGATGCCTTCGAAAAGGCCCTCATCTACCACGCCGCCGGAGCCCTCCTGGCCGCCGGTGAGTTCAGAAGCGCCGCCGAAAACCTCAATCAGGCCCTCATCCAGGATCCCAAACTGCTCGAAACCAAAATCGACCTGCCCGCCTTGTTCGGCGACCCCGAAAAATTCGACCGACGCCTCGAAGAACTGAATCGCCTGTTAGAACAAGCGCCGAACCCGACCATGTTCTTCTTACAAGGATATATCCTCTTCCGCACCGGCGCCCTGGAACAGGCCCAAAACGCCCTCACCCGCACCCGCCGCGACCGGCCCCCCATACCCGCCCTCGATCACCTGTTGAACGCCATAAAAAATCCTGATAATATTAAGCAGCCATAGCAAACAACCCCCTAAGCGGCTGGTTGGTGTCTTTCCAGCACAGCCAGAGAAGTGATCTGTCATCAACCGTCATTCCGCCCAGTGGCAGCCTCCGGAGCAGCCTGCCGATGGAGATTAGATTTTTATAGGAAAAAAATGACCGAACCGACCCCAAACAACCATAAAACCATCCCTGATTCCCAGGACCAACCCGTCTGCAGCGGTTGTCCTGATGCCGACAAGTGTCGTTCGGTCTGGTCCATGCCCAATCAGGGCCCTTTCACCTCCGCCGGGCTTCTACTAAGCAGTATATTAGCGTTCCTTTTTCCCCTGTTCACCGCCATCATCGCCGCCGCCGCCGCTGGCGCCTTTAAGCCCCCTGCTTCCCGGTCGCCCGCCTGGGAAATCGCCGCCGCCGCCATCGGCCTGATCGCCGGCGCCGCCCTGGCCCGCCTGCTGATGCCCTTAATAAAAAAACGCTTTTCCCACCCCGAAAATGCCGCAAAATAATAATCCGTCAAAACCGCCCCCGCGGACAAAACTCAACCGGCTCCGGCTTAAAGCGCCGAGGATAAACCGATTTATATGAACACCCCCCCCCAAAAAATAATCGTCGGTATCAGCGGCGCCAGCGGCGTCATTTACGCCCGGCGGCTGCTCGACCTCTTGGACCAGGCCCAACTTCAGGTCCACGTAGTCATCTCCCATATGGCCGAACAAATCCTGACCGAGGAGCTCAGCATCACCGAAATGACCCCTGATGCCCTCCTGGGCCGCCCAACCCAAAACCTCATCTTCCACGACAACAACGACCTGTTCAGCCCCCTGGCCAGCGGCTCATTCGAGATCGACGCCATGGTGGTCTGCCCATGCAGCTCCCACAGCCTCGCCGCCGTCGCCGCCGGCCTCGCCGACAACCTCCTCCTCCGCTCCGCTTATGTCACCCTCAAACAGCGAAGACCCCTGATCCTGGTCCACCGGGAAACACCCCTCACCGAGATCGACCTGAAAAACATGCTCAAGATCAGCCGCGCCGGCGGCATCATCTGTCCCG
>Ga0111186_1114_pt1 | contig 11800 bp, 5 predicted proteins | sample DeeMarSWOR324_28_FD_80243 | JGI IMG/M metagenome (GOLD analysis project Ga0111186, IMG submission 80243) | Phycisphaerae bacterium SM23_30 | reverse complement strand
CCGTACGGCTGCAGCGCGACTGGATTTGCTCCAGGCGGGGGGGCACCTGCTCCAGGGCCCAGGAAAGCGCTAGGCGAGGGCATTGGGTCAGGGCGATCATGGGATAACTGGTACGGCCTTTACCGTCCGTGGAGGACCACATCCTGCCGACGAGCAGATCCCCGGCGAGCCGCCAGACCAAGAGGTGTCGGAAGCCATCGAGCTGCTGCACCTGGGCGAGATCTTCCCAGGAGCCGGCGTCGATGTTGCCGCCGATACCCTGGACGTAAAGGGTGCGTTTGGCATCGACGAGGCGTTCGGTCTCCAGTCCCAGATCTTCGATGTGATCGTCCCAGCCGGGGTGCTTGCCAAAGACCGCCAGGTAGATTTGGGGGATTTCATCGGTCTCGGCAGGCTTGCCGGAGATGCGATACAGGATTTTGGTCAGTAGGGAGGCCAAGGGGTCACCTGTTATTACTATCCGGGTTGTTTACATTCAGCTTTATGTTTATTTTATCGGCCAATCTATGGGGCGGGGCAGCGGATGTTCGAAAATAAGTTTTATACAAATCCAGCGGAGCTCCTGCGGTTCGTTACCGGTGACGGCCAGTTTGACCAGCCAGACTTTATCGGACTGTTCACCGGGGCGGAGGAAGGGGCTTGCCTGCTGCGGAGGGATCAACTGCCAGGAGCAGGACAAGGGCTGCTGCTCTTTTTGGGCGTGGAGGTCATCGACGGTTCCCTGGTGGAGCAGCCGCAGGGGCGCCCAGGGACCCGGAACCGAAAGGGAGCGGTCGGCATCCGAATCGGCATAGCGGTAAAAGTGAAAGACGAGACCTTCGGCGCCGTAGATCAACTCGCCCAGGGGAGCATCCTGGGGATTTTCGGTGCCGGCGTTGGTTTCCTGGGGGCCCTGCTTAAGGGACACGTAGCGCCAAACGGGCGAGATCAGGTGCGCATCGGGACTATCGGGCTGCTGCTGGGGTGCGAGGAGTTTTTTCTGGGTCTCCTGATCGGGCAGTCGAACGCTGCAGGCCCGGTCAAAGGTGCCGGGCCGTCCCGGCAGGGCGTTGAGGACCTTTCCCAGATTTTCCAGCCACAGGCTGTCCGTTTGAGATAATCCTTTGGGGCGTCGCAAACTATCGTACAAGCGGTCGATTTCTTCTATGCCGACTCTTAGTTCGGCGATTTTTTCCGGGGGTAGCTCGGCGCCGGCAAAACTAATCCGATTATATAACAAACGCGCCTGGGTGACGTCCTGGGGGGTCATAAAACGCAGGTCGTCGGGCTGGGGTCGGTTCAGGGGAAAGCGGTCGCACTTTTGCTTCAACTGTTCGAGTGATTCCCGCCGCTGTAAGTCCATCTCCTGGACCAGTAACTCCAAGGCGGTTTGATTGAGGCTGTACCAATAATAATCCACGAATTCGACGGGCAGGGGCGCCTTTTCCGAGGTAATCAGGAAGCGTTCGCGTAGATCACGGGCCGGCAAGCGAATCAAATTCTGGGCGGCGGCGAAGGGGTCCGCGCCGAGGCCGTTGAGGCTGGTGAGGATTTTATCGCACTGCTGGGCGTAGATCTGGTAGGCGTCGTTTCGGTTGATGTTTTTTTCGCAGTTGAGGTTGATGTGATTGAGGGCGGTTTTAATATCGTCGGTGAGTTCCGGGGGCACGGCCTGCGCGACAGCCCCAAAGGCGGCATCCATTTTTTTACCGAGGTCGTCCAGGGGGCTGCGGACGGCAAAGGTGGTGATCTTGGAGAGTTCCAAGAAGAAGCTTTGGTAGTCGGCGGCGCCGCTTTCGAGTTGGCGGGGGACGGTGTAGGCCCAGTAATTATAGTAGCGGCCGAGATACTCGATGTAGCCCTGTTTAAATTGGTTGAAGCTGAGGCCCAGTTCGTTGCGGTCCAGCAGGGGGGTGTTGAGGTCGTTCAATCGGGTTTGAATCCGGCGATAGAGGCTGAAGATAAGGGCGGCGGCCTGGGGGTCGTAGGTTTTGTCGAACGGGCGGCCGTCAAATCTGGTCAGGGCGATCCGGGGCCCGGCGACATCCGCGGCTCGTTCGGCGACGTCGCTTTGGATACCATCGGCCGATTTCGGCAAAGAAGCCAAAGCCCGGTTCAAGGCCCAGGAGGTACGCCGTCTTTGGGCCACCTTCAAGAGGCTGTCGGCGGCGGTGAGTGTATCTTTAACCAGGTATAGCTGTTGATGGCGGGCTAAGACGCCGATCTGGTCTCGGGCGTCGGCGCTTTGTTTGTCGATGTCGTCGATGGCGTCGGCCAATTCGGCCACGCCGGCGATCTCGACCGGCGCGGCAAGCTGGCCCTGAGCGAGTTCCCATATCTTCATCCGGAGTTGATAGAGGCGATACTGCTGCAGGGGGGCTAAAAACCGTTCCTGGAAGAGCTGCAGGGCGCCGAGATATTCTTTTTTAAGCAGTTCGCCCTCTACCGTTTGGGCGGCTTCATCGAGCCGGCGGCGCACGTTAGTGAGGATATTGTCGGCGGGTTCGACCTGCGGTTTGATCTCGGTTTTTTCGGCGGGGGGGGGTTCGCTTTCGGAGGGCAGCTCGCTCAGCAGGGGGGCGAAAGAGTCCTGCATCTGTCGGATCACCTCCCGGACGCCCTGGTCGTAAGCCTGATCGAGGGGTGTATCCTGGAGGGTATCGAGCAGTTCGTTGACCCGGAGGGCGGCCGAGGACAATTGGGCGACGTCCGGATCCCATTGTTTCATCAGGGCATTGAGCTTTGCGGAGGTGTCGAGCTGATTTTCCTGACGAATGAATTCCCGGGCCGCCGTCAAGGTATTTTGTTCGGCGGTTTCGAGTTGTTTCAAGGCGGCTTCGATCCGGCGGATATTTTTCAGGGCGGGGCCTTCCATGCCGCCCTGTCCCTTCCAGTATTCAATAAAACTTTCGATACCCTGATAGACGGCCTGATCGGGGGCGGCCATTATGCGCAGGGAGTCATTATGGAGGCTGATCAATTCCGGGGGCCAGTCGGCGGCGTTTTCATAGGTTTGCCGGGCCAAGAGATTAAGCGCCTGTTTGTCCCTTAGAAACTGCTCCGGATCGGGCAGGTCGTCGCTATCGTGGAGGACGTAATCCAACAAGGGATCCGTCCATTGGTACATTGCCTCGTCGGTGCTGCCGGCGGGCGTTGCTGCGCCCAAGCGAAATGCCTCCAGGCGGATGAGCTGGGCCAGGGCGGCGGCGGCCAAGGGCTGGGTCCGGGGGGTCCAGGGCGGGGGTTGTTTTCGGGCGCCGCCGGTCATTTTCCAGCGGGCGGCGTCCACGAGGGGCCTCAGCACCGCCGCCTCGAACAGGGTTTTTTGCGTCTCTTGGAGATTTTCGGCTTCGATGGCGTCGATGAAGGCGCGGGCCAGGAGGAAGACGCCGGGTATCTTGACGCCTTTGTCAACCTGACGTCGCAGGTCGCCCAGAAACTGGATTCGGGTGGGCGAATCCTCGAAGAATTCGAAGGTTTGATCGCCGACATATATATATTCGGTGCTGCCGGGAGTGCGCTGCTCGACGATGGGGAACCAGTACATCTGGGGATTTTTATCGATCCAATAGCGGCAATTTTCGCCCTCGTCCTTGGCGGCCACGAAGTAATCGCTGACGTTGCCGATACTGTTCTCCAGGCTGTAGGCGCCCATAGTGGTGAATAACAGCAGCAGCACGGCGCTGAAGGCGGCGGCGCCCAGGACGGCGGCCTTGCGCCAGCGGTGATGCCGGCGGGCGTTGGCGGCGCGGGTGACCAATCCCTTTTCCCGAAAGACCTTGTTCATGAAGAGGTCGCGGAGGAAGTAAGCACGGTCTTTTTCCCAGACCTTGCCGTCGGGGAGGGATTCGACCGGGACCCCTAAGGTTTCGGCCAGTTCCACGTCCAGCGCTTCTCCTTCCCGCATGGAAGAGGTGAAATAGATGCCGCGGAGAAAGAGGGGTTTTCCGGACCACTGTCCGCCGACGCTGAAGACCAGTTCCAGGTAGCGGCGCAGGCGCGGCGCGACTTTAAGCAACTGTCGGGGAAAGGCATACAGGGAATCGACCTCATCGGTGCGTCTTCGGGCGTCCTCGCCGGGGATCGGATCGCGTAAAAGTCCCATACGATAACGCCGGAGACGTGCCTGAATAACTTCTAGATATTTATCGATCATTTCGGGATTGAAGGATTCATCGAGGGGCGCCGGGTTGGACCATCCCAGGATCTGGTGCTGCAGTTGGGGGTCGGTAAGGTCGTCGAAGAATTCGCGGAAGCCGTCGATTTTATCGGTTTTGGCCACTACCACAAAGACGGGAAAGCGGACGTCCAGGGTGCGCCGGATGGTATCGAACTGCTGAGCGATTTTTTCGGCCTTTCGTTCAATTTCGTCGGCGGTATCGGTGCTGAGGGTGTCGGCGGGGATGACCAGCAGGACGCCGTTGACGGGGCAGTTATGGCGGTACTTTTTGAGCAGATTGAGAAAGTGCTGCCATTCGGTGGTTCTGCCGGCCTCGAGTTCTTCAAACATGAGGCGGCCGGCGGTATCCAGGATGACGGCGTGGTCGGTAAACCACCAGTTCATATTGATGGTGCCGCCGGTGCCCTGGAGGGGCTCGTGCAGACCGGGGGGGAATCCGACGTTACAATGCCGAACCGCCTCGGTCTTGCCGGAGCCGGGCTCGCCGACGATCATGATCCAGGGCAGGCTGTAGAGGTCCTTGCCGGCGCTGCGGAATTTTTCGATTCCTTCTTCGAATTTTTTCTGCAGGTCGTCCAGGCGTGCCAGGTGTTCGGCTTTACTGATGCCGCCGGGTTTGAGGGCGCTGTCGCCCTCGACGCCGCCCCGAAAGTCCTTGCTTTTGCGTTTATGGAGCCAGTTCAAGAGTAATTTATAGGCGGCCAGCAGCAGGGCCACCAAGGCCAGGCCGATCAGGATAACCCAGATGACCCGGGCATCGAAGTGTCGTATGAACATGTATATAGTGCCGACCAGCCCCCCGCCGCCGGCGATGATGACGCCGGCCTTAAAAGGGGTGGGCAGATTGGCAAAACCGGAGAATGGCGAACTCATGGCAACTTGACCTCCTTGTCGGTAGGGGATGACTGTCGCTCTTCAAGGGCCGTCCGGCGGTGCTGTTCGATATTTGTGAGGGCCTGGCTCAGGTCCTGGGAGCGATACTTATACAGGAAGAAATTGGCCACCGCCAGGACGATGATGAGCCCCACCAGGGCGATGGCGATGCCGAGCAGTTTTCGGCTGGGGGGTTCGATCAGGTCGCTGGTATCGACGATTTGGTAGGTGTCGGGGCAGATGCGGGCGTTTTCATCGGCCTCCATCATGTCTCCGATTCGGGAGGCACACTGCATCATGGCCTTGCGGAGGTATTCGGGCTGACCGGTGTAGAAGCCGGTAAAACCCAGGCCCATACAGGTGTAGAAGACGGCCAGCCGCTGGGAAGCGGCATGGCTTTTATCAAGCAAGGTTTCTTCCAGGAGGTCGAAGAATTTTTCGTCGCCGGCCATCTCCCCCCACATTTCCGCCGCCAATTCCGGCCAATCGCCGGCGAAGCTGAGATTGCTCTCCTTGATCATAAAATCCACAAAGAACACCAGGATCCGTTCGATCTGATCGTAGGAGTCGGCCAGGGCGGGATCAGCCTGGGCGGCGGATTTGATCTGTTGGAGGCGGTTTTTGATTTCCGTCCGCACCTGCTGCATGTCATAGTTACCGCCCCGGCGGGCGGAACGGTTCAGCAGACAGACGTACTGAAACATGGGTTCGCACAGTTCGAGTAGATTCATTTTTTAGCCTCTGTTTCGGGCACCGTCATATATAAGGTGATATTGAAATCGGAAGACTCGGCTCCGGGCCAGCGGATGGAGACATTTTTTTCCTGTTCGATGCGCTGCCAAATCCGCTGGGACTCGGCGCGGAGCAGGCGGAAGTAATGCAACCCCGTCTGGGCGGGCAGTTCCACGGGGGGATGTCGTTCTTCGGCCAGGCGGACCCCGAAGACCCGCTGCTGGATCATGCTGGAGGGCATTAGTTTGAAGCGGTCGCTGTCCTCGACCAGTTGTGCCAGGATACGGGGGTCTTGTTTGGTCTTGATACCCAGGTAATACTCGTTGGGCAAGGTGAGTGATTCTTCGGTGAGAACCGCGTTGAAGACTTTTTGTTCGAGGTTGAGGTCGAAAGGAATCTTGATGAACCTGGGCGCCACGGCCCCCCGCAGCAGGGAGCGGATCTTGTCGGCCAGTTCGGTAAAACAGACGGCGGGTCGGTCATGGTCGTAATCGGGCACCTCAAAGAGGTCCTGTTGGGGCTGCAGGGCCGCCAGTTCCCCCAGAAGTTCGCGTAATTCCAGATAAACGGCAAAGGGGGCGACGCCCGGGGCCTGGACCATCTGGGGCAGACGGCCGCTGAAGCGATTAAGGGTTTTGAGGCGTAACATTTGTTCAAACTGAACGCCCCGCATGGTGTCGATGCTGAACCCTGCGCGGGTCAACTGGACGACGAGTTCCTTTCGGCTGGCCTCGACTTGAGAGGCCAGATCGCGGATGAGATTTCGCAGTACATCGGAGCCTTCCAGGATCAAACAGGGGGGGATAAAAGCCGGATCCCGCCGGGGCGTACCCACGTCCTCGCCGGCGGCCTGCACGATCCGCAATAAAGGCAGGACCTCCATATCGGAACGGTCATCCTGGTCCAAGATAAGCCGGGCGTTGATCCGCCGCACCAGGATGGGCTGGGGATTTTCACCGCTATTTTCATCATTCCTTTCGATCTCGGCGACGCGGTATATCCTCTTTACCTTCCACTCGTCTTTTTGGCCGGATTCGACGGTGTTGGCCCGGCTGTCGTACCACAAGGGCACCGCCAGGCTGATAGTGAGTGCCCCCCGGCCGGAGGCAAAGGCCTCTTTGATGTCGAGGGAGGGCAGATGAGTATTTTCCGGCACCGCCACCGCCAGGCCGCTGGGCATGACGATCCGCAGCCGATCAAAGCGAATCCGCATATTTTCCAACTCGTCGTCGGAGATCTTCGCCTCAATCAGGCCATAGGGGTAGGACCAGCCCAGGCGCCGTTCATAGGTGAACTGTTCGATCAGGTACTGCTGTAAGGTTTGGAGATGATGGGGCTGGAGAAAAAGCCCCTCATGCCAATGAATCATTCCTGTTACGGCCATTTGCTTTTTTCCTGTTTTATAATATCAATTAAAGTTTACCAAATTGAGGTCGGGCATACCGGGAAAAGAAAAAAAAGTTTTTTTTGTTTATTTTTTCCAGCCGTAAAGTCCGGAGGTTAACATCAGCGTTGCGTGCCTTTTAACAACGACTCGGTGCAATCCACGATCGCCTTGCGGATTTCGCTTTCGATAGTGGCGGCGTCGAATTTGTCGGCCAATTCCACAAATTTTCGCCAGCAGCGGACCTCATGACTGGTCAGGAGCCCCTTGTGCTCCAGTTTGACCATACCTTCGATCTCGCCGGGCGAAAAGCGGCGGGCGTGTTTCTGGGCGAATAGGTTATCCGCCTGCCCCACCGCCGAAATAAGCGAGGCGGTCAACTGCCGCAGGGTCTCCAGGACCCCGGACAGTTCCTTGTAGGTTTCCAGTTGGTCGCCGCGGAAAAATTGATGAATAGCCTTTTTCAATTCGACGGGCCGGCGAATCTTCGAATGGGGCGCCAGGGTGTGCCAGATTCTCCATACCAGAGGTTCCAGTTTGCCGGCGAATTCCGCCAGCAAGACCGTTAATTCCGCCAGGCGATCCGGTTCCAGGTCGGCCTCGGCAAGCGCCAGGGTTTTTCGGAGTTTTTCTTCGGCAGCGGTTGAGAACCCCGCCCGGGCGGGGGCCAACTGCAGATCCATTAAACCGCTGATCAGATGCTGTTTCTGATCTTGGGCGAGGGCCGGGGCGATTTCGGCCAGCCGCGCCAATAAAAAGGCGGGGTCCTGCAGTTCCCGGCGGTCCAGCAGGGACTGGACGACATCCTGGGGTTCGAGTTGGTCGGGAGGGGTTTTGACGTGATGATCCCAGGTGGGAAAGCGGGTCATCAATTCCTGTAGAAAGGCCTGCCTTTGTTCGGGGACCAAACCGGCCAAGGCCCTTTCAATCTCTTCGGCGAGATATTCCTGCCGCACCTGGTCACTTTCGTCGGCAAAATCCACCTGTATCATTCGCAGTCGATTTGCCGTGATGTCCACGCGGCCGGGTTGTTCTTCCATGAGCGTCGGCTCCATAGTAAGTTGATAAACTATGAAATAGCAGGGTTTTTCCAGACAATCATATTAATCAGGAATTATAAGTGTCGAAACTTTGGGTTGCAAGGCCTGAAACATCTTTTTTTGGTTGGGGAATCACATTTTAGCTGTGACAAAGGGGTTTTTCTACGTTTAATGGATTTTGACTTGACATAACATATCAAGGGATGTAGATTTACGAGGTTGATTGTTTCCCAGGGTGCTATGGAAGGCTGACCCTGGGAACAGCTTTATTTCAAACGCTACAAGTCGCTTTTCGGCGATCCATGCGGTATGTTCTATGATGGAAACCATAACCAAAAAACCCATCTCAAAGACTCCGGTTATCAGGGTACCCATGATTTAGCAAAAGATTCAAAAGTGTCGGAGATTCATATGAAAGCTCATCTGATATTAACGTCAAGAGGACGCAGGAAATTACAATGTTTGCGGGGAGGGGTAATCGAATGTGGCCGGGAGGCATCCCGGCCCGCCCGGGGGCTGAGCAGGTCGGCGGTAAAGGTGATTTTGGCGTTAAATTTATGTTTTGGGTGGGCGGCGGAGTGCCCGGGGCAATCGGGTGTCGAGCAAATTACGGCTGATCCCGTTCGAGACGGCAGAAGCTTCAAGATAACCGAGTTCATCCTGGAGTACGAACAAGAGCATCCCCAGTTGCCCCCGCTGGCAGAGGTGCTGCAGTTGGAGGTGGAGCTGGTGCAGGCGGCGGACGGCTACATTGGGGCGCGGGAGGGATTACCCGCCGTGATGTTGCAATCAGGCGGCGGGAGGCTGTCGGCAGCGCCGGAAAGGGCGCCCACGGTGAAGTTCAAGCTTGCCGAGGCGCCGAGACTGCCAATCCAGGTGTTTTATAGCAGCGCGATTAACCAGATTTGTCAATCTCTGGTGAATTATTTTCACGGGCAGGACATTTTTGGCGTCTATGTTCGGCCGCACGAGGAGGATTTTTTTGAGGAGCGGGACGCGGCGGGTAAGGTGATAGCCGTTCAGGATATCCGCGGCCCGGAGCGGACGGCCCTGCGTCTGGTTATCTGGGTGGGCGTGGTCAGGGAGGCCCGCACGATTGCCTCCGGCAGGCGTTTCGGGCTGGAAGAGCGGATTAATCATCCCGCCCATGAACGCATCATATCGCACAGTCCGGTAAGGCCCTGGGCCGAAGGCGCCGGCGAGCGACATGATTTGTTCCGTAAATCCCGACTGGATGAATATATTTTTTTCCTGAATCGCCATCCGGGGCGCGACGTGGAAGTGGCTTTGGTCTCGGCCCAGGAGCGCGGCGGCTTAGGCGTGGACTATATGATCAATGAAAATCGGCCCTGGCTGTCGTATTTTCAGGTTTCGAACACCGGCACGGAAAGGACGGATAAATGGAGGGAGCGCTTCGGTTTTATCAACACCCAGCTATTGGGAAATGATGACATTCTCAGTCTGGACTATATCACCTCCGGTTTTAATCAGGTTCACGCCGCGCTGGGTTCCTACGAGGCGCCCTGGGGCGAAAACGACCGTCTGCGCTGGCGGGCAGGGGGGTTATGGAGCGAGGTTCACGCCTCGCAATATGGTTTTACCGGCAGAGAGTTTATCAGCGAGCAGCGGGAAGTCAACGGGGCGATAATTGCTAATATTTATCAGCATAATGACCTGTTTCTGGACGCTTATCTGGGGATGCGATGGCAGCACATAGGGATTGACGACGAGGTGAGTCTCACCGATGAGGCGGACGATTTTTTCCTGCCGCGTGTGGGACTGGAGTTCGAGAAGATAACCGGTTTGAGTACATCCTACGGGGGTCTCCATTTGGAGTGGAACAATTCGGGCTGGTCCGGAACCGATGAGGATAAGATGGAGCAACTCGGCCGAATGGACGTCGATGATGACTGGTGGGTTTTTCAGTATAGTGCCTCCCATAATTTTTACCTGGAGCCGGTATTGAACCGCCAGGAGTGGGAGGACGTTACCACGCCGGAGAGCTCGACTCTGGCCCACGAGTTGGCATTTTCCCTGCGGGGCCAGTACGCCGGGGGGAATCGACTATTGGCCCAGTTCCGGGATATTTTAGGCGGGCTGTACTCGGTGAGGGGTTATCCGGAAAATGTGGCGGCCGGCGATAATTCGGTTCTGGCCAGCGCCGAGTATCGCTACCATATTCCCCGGGCCTTTAAGATTGAGCCCGATCCGACAAAGACCAGATTTTTCGGTCGGCCTTTTAAGTTTGCCCCCCAGCGGATTTATCACCGACCCGACTGGGATCTGGTTTTGCGTACTTTTTTCGACGTGGGCCGGGTGACCAATAATGATAGACCGAGTTTTGAATTCAACGAGACGTTAATGAGCTGGGGAGTGGGGCTGGAGGTTCAATTAACCCGTTTGCTGAGCGTACGGTGCGACTGGGGGTATGCGCTGGAATCGCTGGAAGGGACCAACGTGAACGCCGGCACGAATCGTTTCCACCTGATCGGAACGCTGGCGTTTTGAACGAGGAAGATTAAAAATCTAATATAAAGGTGAATAAGATCATGGCTCGACAGGTTTTAATGATGCTATTGCTTTTGGCGTTGAGCGGGGGAGCGGCGCTGGGGGATATTAAAGGCGAGCGGGTGGTCCGGGGCAAGGTCGCCTTCGACCGCAGCGCCGATTTGACCACCATCACCGCCGGCAACAACAGTATAATAAATTATCAAGGTTTCGACATCGCCGGTCACGAGACGGTGCAATTCGTACAGCCTCACCCGCAGGCCCGGGTGCTCAATCGTATTGTCGGCGCCGATCCCACCCAGATCGACGGGAGCCTGCTGGCCAACGGGGTGATTTACCTGGTCAATCCGGCGGGCGTTTATTTCGGACCCGGCTCGATTATTGACGTGGGGGGGTTTTACTCGGCGGCGGCCAATATCACCGATGCGGACTTTCTGAACAATATCAACCATTTTATCGAGGTCAACGGCGAGGTGGTCAATGAGGGCACCATCCTTGGCGATGCGGTGCACCTGATTGGCCGGAAGGTGGCCAATTACGGGACTATTGTCTCCGAGGGCGGCCATGTTATGCTCCTGGCCGGCAGCGACGTGTTTATCGGGGAACGTGACGGGAATATCCTGATTAAGATCGACGAGGCGGGGGCCGGCGATAAGGTAGGCCCACCGCGGGCCGAGGCGGGTATCGATGATACCGGTTCAGATAATATCCAGGGAAAGGTGATCTTAGGGGCCGGGGATATTTATTCATTGGCTATACGGGGCCATGTCAAGGCCGGGGATATTACGGTGCAGGGCGGCAACCAGGATCGGGTGGAGGTGGCCGGGAGGCTTGACGCCTCAAATCCCGACGGTCAAGGCGGAACGGTTAAGGTACTGGGCGGACAGGTTGAGCTGGTGGGGGCCGAGATCGACGCCTCCGGCGGACAGGGCGGCGGCGAGGTGCTGGTGGGGGGCGATTATCAAGGGCAGGGCGAACTGCCAACCTCTTCGGTAACTTACGTTGATAGCGAGACCACCATCAATGCCAATGCCGTTGACACCGGCGCCGGCGGCAAGGTCATCGTTTGGGCCGACCAGGCGGCCTTCGTACGCGGTACGATCA
>Ga0111186_1221_pt1 | contig 11890 bp, 12 predicted proteins | sample DeeMarSWOR324_28_FD_80243 | JGI IMG/M metagenome (GOLD analysis project Ga0111186, IMG submission 80243) | Phycisphaerae bacterium SM23_30 | reverse complement strand
AACCTGGCGGGGAAAGGCGATTGAACGCGAGCGGCGCTTCCCCTGCAGGTCAGAGAGGCGTACGTCAAAGTGCTGGGTAACGACGTCGATAATCTGCGAGATAGTGATCCGCCGGCGGGGTTGTGGGGGTTCTTCCCCGAGGGCTTCGCGGGCCAGTTCCAGATTGATCCGGCCGCCCTCCAGCATGGCCAAGCCGTGAATCTTGGTAAGGGCTCCTTCGAGTTCGCGGGTATTAGTGTCGAGTTTACGGGCGATCAGTTGAATCACTTCTTCCGGAGGATCGATGCCGCGCATTTGAGCTTTTTTGTGAAGAATGGCGATCCGGGTTTCGTAATCCGCTTTATCGATGCGGGCCACCAGTCCCTGGTTGAAGCGGCTGACCAGCCGTTCTTCGAGCCCCGGTATCTCGGCCGGGCGGCAATCGGCACAGAGCACTATTTGTTTGCGCGTCTGGTAAAGGGTGTTGAAGGTGTGAAAAAACTCTTCCTGGGAGCGTTCGCGCTCGGAGAAAAACTGGACATCGTCGATAACCAGCATATCCACGTGGCGGTACTTGTAGCGAAAGTCGTGCAGTATGCCCTGCTCCACGGCCTGGATGAAATGATTGACAAAGGTCTCACAGGTCAAATAAGTCACCCGGCTCCGGCGGCATAGTTTCAACAGGGCCTGACAGGCGGCCTGCAGCAGATGGGTTTTGCCCAGACCCACCGATCCGTAGATAAACAGGGGATTATAAGCCTGTCCCGGCGCCTCGCTGACGGCGTAACAGGCGGCGTGGGCCAGGCGATTACAGGGACCCACGACAAAATTGTCGAAAGTGTAATCGGGACTAAAGTAGAATAAACCCTCCCCCTCAGCAAAAGGCTGTTCCTGCTGGTTTTGATCGAGCATCTGATGGTCGGTCCGAACGTATTCGAGGGAGATAAGATAACCCGTAACCTGTTGAGCGGCTTCTGTGAAACTATCGTTGCAGGTATGTTTAAGATATTGCTGCCAGGAGTGCTCAGGCACGCCTAAGCGCAAAACGCCGTTTTCTAGATTTATCGGTTCAATCTGCTCAAACCAATGACGCCATAGTTGACTGTAGTTTTTTTGCAGATTGCGCAAAATTTTATCCCAGATGTCAGCCAACACATCGGCCACGTTTGGTATATTCCTTTCGCCGCTTGAACGGGATTATTGAGCGTCGCTGTCGGACGTCCTTCCATATACACAAAATCGGGCTAAGAAAAGCCCGTGATACAGGCGTTTTCAATCCACGCTTTCAAGTGTCAACCACTACCACAAGCCTCTGCTCGCCGGAAGCGAAGGCCGTGAATCGACAGATTTATCGGCGGAAAGTTTAACAAGGTGTGTGTTAATTGTCAATGTAAAAGCCCAGAGATACTCAAATGGTAATTGATTTTTTAGAAAGGCTCGGTAAATTTGTAAGCGACAAAGAGGTTTTTGCCCAACTTGGCAGCTTGTTAAGGGTCTATATTTACGTTTGCAGGACGTTTTAAGGGGAACGACCATTATAAGTTTGAAAAACACCAGGCTGACGGAGTTAAGATATTGATATAAAAATCTTTACGCGAATTAACCCTGGCAATATTCGATGGCGGAATCGGTTAATAAAATTTATGTTGTTAAATGACAAAGAGTTACGAACTTTACGTGGTTAACATATCCCAAACAAAGTTAAGGGCGATTTATTGAAAGGATTAAGGATGAAAAGACATGTATTTATGATTATAGGACCTAAAGTGATGCGGTGCGGACTGGTGTTAATTGTGATAGGACTGGGCTTTACGATACTCACCGGCTGCGAACAGCCTTTGAAGGAGAACGAAACCCTTCACATGACCATGTTCATTTGGCCCTTCCTTGACGTGGAAAGGTGGAAGGGGATAAATCCGGAAGACGGCACCAGCTGGAAGAAAGAAAGAGGGGATGCCATCTGCTGGCTGTCAACCTGGGAAAAAGAGCAAAGGTTTGACAAAGATGGTTTCCCCATCTACCGCAAGGAACGCAGCACCTTTTTACCCTTATGGTCCACGCAAATTGAAGAAAGCGAAGCATTTATCAATAAAAAGGGCAGCGTCTTGGTATTTCCTTATGATTCTCGCCAGAGAAAATAAAGCATTTCCTGCCGGAAAATTATAATAAAACGGTCGGTGTCGCCCGTCAGGCTTGGGGACCCACAGTTGGCGTATAGGTTTGGAGACAATAAGTTGTTTTGTACAAAGGGATTATCGATTAATAGACAAACCCTTGCCTAACGTGGGGCCCCGGCGGCAACCTTGGTATCGGCTCTGATGTTTATTTCCGGCGGTTATCAATAAATGATTTACGTCAGGGGGGGTGGATCGTGAGGGATTAATCCTGCCGGCAAAAACGGCAGAACGAGGGGGGGTAAATACGGGTAATATATTCGTTAAGTTCATATTTAATATAAACTTACTAGCGTTTTTCTGCCGAAATAATCCGGTGCGTTCCTGTGAAAAGATTTGACTTGTCAGATTATTATAAGTAGCATTATGTGCTTGTAAGAACATAAATTATGGCAAGAATACCCGGAAATCAGGCGATTGAGGGTAATGGTAGCTCGGAATCTGCGACAAAATCCAAGGGAGTAAACCGGCAGGGTTTCAGCAGGTACGACCTTTGGCGGCGCCGCACCAGACGGAAAGGGTTGTGACAATCAATGACTTTTGCACTGATTTCGGATATTCATTCGAATCTGGCGGCTCTGCAAGCCGTCATAGATGACATCGAAAAAAGGGGTGTTAAAGACACTTTTTGCCTGGGCGACATTGTGGGCTACGGTCCCAAACCAAAAGAATGTTTGGATTTACTGGTCGAGAAAGGGATTGTCAGCATCATGGGCAATCACGATCACGCCGTATTTTATGAACCGACCAATTTTAACATTGGCGCCGAGCGCGCCAGCTACTGGACCCGCCAGTGCCTGGAGGATGAGAAGGACCGCCAGAAACGTAATAGCCGCTGGATGTTTCTGGGACGACTGCCGGTGCGCCTGGAAAAGGGAAATATAATTTTGGTGCACGGCTCCCCGCGCCGGCCGGTCAATGAGTATATTTTTCCCGATGACATTTATACTAATACCGGCAAAATTGGGGCGGTCTTTGAACGGGTAAAACATCTTTGTTTCGTGGGGCATACCCACGTGCCGGGCGTGTTTCTGGAGGATCCGGATTTTTACGGCGTCGATGAATTGGAGAACGTTTATACCATCTCCGACGCCGAACGAGCGATCATCAATGTGGGCAGCGTGGGCCAGCCGCGCGATCAGGACGTACGGGCCTGCTATGTATTGGTAAATGAAAGCCAAGTGGAGTTTGTACGGGTTGAGTACGATGTCGAGGCTACCGCCAAGATGATTATGGCCAATCCGAACCTGGATAATTTTGAAGGGGAGCGGCTCCTGGACGGCCGGTAGGAATATAAAACCAAAAATGGTACGAAAGTTTTGTAAAAGTCCAGCTAATAGTTAAAGATTTAAAATCGACAATCTGTAACCGGCCTTGGAAAATTCATCATGATGAAATACCGCACCTCGATATAGCGAGGTGTTAATTATATATTCGTATAGATAAATTGTATCATGGCCATTTTGGCCGTGCAAAAACCCAAATGAACGGTATGTGATCCGCGGGGCCGAAAGGTCCGGGACGCGTTAGGGCAGTATTTCAAAAGTGAAAATCGAGTTTAATAGCCTTGCCCCCTTTGCCGCCGGCAGAATGATGTAAAATAATATGGATTTTGATATCAGAGACCTTCTCAAAGCGATGCTGTTGTGCCTGCTGATCATGATCGGTTGGCAATATTTACAGCAAAAAACTCGCCCTCCGGCGCCTCCCGATCAACAACCGCAAGGCCCCGCCGCCCCCAAAACACCGACTCCCTCCACCGCAGCGCCGATGGTAACGGATGAACCGCAACAAAAAGAGATAATAACTCAACCAGGCGCCGATTGGCAGGTCCGGATGGTTGCTCCCGGTGAAGATATAGTATTGGGCGACCGGAACCAACCAGCAGGTTATAAATCACAGATTACTATTAATGCCTCCATGGCGGCGGTGGAAAGGGTCTTGCTTAGTGAATATAAGTATAAAGTCAACGATGAGCAGACCGGTTATCCGCTGTTGGAATCGTGTTTGGATGAAAATAATCGCCCCCTGGGTTCTTTCCAATTGGGCCGATTGAAACTTAAAAACCGGATCGAGGTGTTTGATCTGTCGCGCGGTTGCTGGCAGCTTACTCGAAATAAACAGACCGATGCGACAGGCGAACAAACCGTCGCTTTCACGGCCGTAATCGAAGACGGCCAAAAGCAGCCGGTTCTGCAAATTGTCAAAACCTATCGCTACGGTCAGGAAAACGGCGGCTACGACCTGGATTTTGATGTTCATCTGGTTAATATGACCAGACGCTTCTTAGAGCTGGAGTCACTGGAGTTTTGGGGCCCGATGGGTTTGATGCGCGAGGGTCCCAGGACCGACCGTCGAGACGTGGTCGCCGGTTATCAAGTAGCCGAAGGCGAGATTGACATCAAGCGGGTGAATCTGAGGACGCTGGAAAAAGATCCCCAGAAAGCTCCCATTGAAAAACCCAAAGTCGGGGCCATTAAATGGTTCGGAATATCGAACAAGTATTTTGCGGCCGTGGTTCGTCCCTATACGCCCAATGGCAATCAAATGGTTGATTACATTTCGGATAACCAGGTTCGGGGGCGGGCCCTTTCGATAAAACCCGGCAAAACAGGTCAAAAATTACGAAGCACCTTAACTGTCTTGTCGCGCTTGGTGCGGGAAGATCCCATCAAGCCCTCCGACCGGGCGGAGTTTAATTTTAAGATCTTTCTCGGGCCTATTTCTACGAAAATCTTCCGGCAGCATTATGCGGGTTTGCATTATGAGGCCCTGCTGGCCGGCCGCTCCTGTGCCATTTGCACCTTTCAATGGTTGACGGCTCTGGTCTTAAAATTGATGGACGGAATATACGCCGGTGTGCGCAATTATGGGGTGGCGATTATTATTCTGGTGCTGCTGATGCGTTTGCTTTTGCATCCGATCACCAAGAAAAGCCAGATGAACATGATGCGGATGCAAAAGCTGCAGCCCCAGATGGAAGAACTCCGCAAAAAATACGGCAACAACAAGCAGGAGTTAAGCAAGCGCACCATGGAACTATACAAGGAACAGGGTATGGCCGGCAATTTTTTACTGGGCTGTCTGCCCATGATTTTACAATTGCCGATCTGGGTGGCGTTATTTACGGCGGTGGACGGCAATGTGGAGATCAGGCACCATGGTCTGTTTCCGGCCAGCTGGCACTGGCTTACCGACCTGGCGGCGCCGGATCGCTTGATTCCTTTTTCCTGGTTTGGCGTGGAAGAACCGATCGAAATACCTTTATTGAGCGGCTTTATGGGCGGGATTGACGCTTTTAATTTGTTGCCCATCTTGCTGACGGTCGCCATGTTTTTACAGACTAAATTTACCACCCAGCCTCAGATGGCCCAGGCCAATCCTCAGGTGGCGCAGCAGCAGAAGATGATGATGTATATGATGCCGGCCATGATGCTGATATTTTTCTACGCCGCCCCTTCCGGTTTGAACCTCTATATTATGGCCAGCACCTTCGGGGGGCTGATCGAGCAGAAATTCATCCGCAAACACATCAAGGCCGAACAGGAAAAGGCCGCGGAGGTCAAAGTCGCCGCCACCGGCAAGGTCAGCGACCGACTCGGCCCCAAAAAGAAAAAACCTAAACCCCAGAAAAAATTCTTCTCCTGAAAATTGTATACGATCCAGTGTGCTCCGATCATACCTTACTCCTGTCTCGTCATCAAACCTTTATGTATGGCATGATCATACTTATCGGGTCCAAGCTTGAATTGCTGGAACCATAAACTCTTTTTATTAAAGGCGTTATAACCATTTTTTCCGCCCGCAAGTGTACGATTTAATCCATCTCTTGGGCGGGGCGATCATTATTTTCATCCCTGAAAATTACTACCTTCAGCAATCCTACCCGGCGTTTGCGTGGTCGGCAGCGGTTCTCTATATCTGATCATAGACATATCTATTGCAGCCTTTTTATTTTATGACGTGAAATTTAGTCTGGCGGCCGTCGAGGAAGAAAACGCCGTTTTCGGTGAAGACAATATCCTGCTCCAGAGGAAAGCGCACCTGCTGATTGCCCCATTCGGGTACGACAAGATCGGCGCTCAATTCGGCGGTGAAGCAGCTATTAAAAACGAGCTCGACCTCGCCGCGGGGACCGGTGTTGAGCTGCTCCCAGGGCAATCCGATAAGGGGGCCGGGTTCGTGCAGATAAAGACCCAGCGAATGAGAATAAATCCGGGGATTGTTGATGCCGGCGGCTTTTGCTTTTTTCAGGATATTGTTGAGCATCTGGTTGCCGGTCAGACCTTCTTTGAATTCGCCGCAGAAGATATCCTGCAACCGGTTGGATTGGGCCATTCCGACTTGTAAACCCTGGGGCACGTCGGTTTCGTTGCGACGCAGGACGTAAGCCAACTCCTGTTGGTCAGTATTATAGCGCAGATATATCAGCCCCACGTCGCAATGCAGCAGGTCGCCGCGGCGGATGATTTTATGCCGGGAGCGTAAAAAACCAGTATCTGCGTGATCGGACACTAGGCATCATAGGGGATCATGGTTAAAAATACCGGATCGTAATTGTCCTCGTTGCAAGTGATGATCCACATGTCAAAACCGGTTTCTTTCATAAATCCGCCCAGCAAACGGTCCAGCCGCAATTGGGTAATTTTGTCAACAACGGCCGCCCTTTCCCGAATGCTTAAGACCGCCGGAAAATCATTTGTCTGGGCATAAACGCCAGAGGCGGCGATAATCAAGATCCCAAAAACCATCAAAGCTATTTTAAACCGACACATCATTTTTTCTCCTTTTAATAGCTATAAAACATGACTTAGAATGTCTATCAAAACCTGCTAAATTGTCACCCTAAGCCCTTCGCTGTGCTCAAGGGGGGGCTCTGCGAAAAGCCACAAACGTGCCCTAAAACGAGATTCTTCGCTTAGTTCTGAATGACATCCGTACTGATAATACGTTTTGTTAGGGACTTTTAAAAACCTGATTTCTCCGGCACCAATCATTTTGCTCTCAGCCGGCACTCTCCGGCTGGGCGGGTGTATTTTACCGCATTTTGGAAAAATTTCCAAAACATAATGTCTTCTCATGGGGCTGTTTGTTATAATAAGCGTTATGAATAAGAAAGAATTTCCTCATTTAATCCTGACTTATTTCGTTATCATGGCTTTGGCGCTGATCGATATAGGCTGTCAAACTCCGGTGGAATCGGAGGGGCAAGTTACCTGGGTGATATTGGTGCGTCATGCGGAAAAGACCGGCGAAGAAGTTGATGCGCCCCTTACCGAGCAAGGACAAAAACGGGCCCAGGTGTTGGCCGAGATGCTCTTGGAGGCCGGCGTCAAGACGATCTATGCCACCCAGTTTCGACGTAATCAGATGACCGCTCAGCCACTGTCGGAAGAGACCGGCATTCCCGTCACCACCTTACCGATCGAAGGTAATACCGCCGAACACGTCCGACAATTGGCGGCACTGCTTAAAAGCAAAAGTCACGCGGGCGAATTAATAGTCTGCATCGAGCACAGCAATACCATCCCCCTTATTTTAACCGAGCTGGGCGCTGAAAGCATCGAGGGATATGTTGACTATCCCCAAATGTTTATTATTGTTCTAAAGGAAGGAAAACCAGCGGAACGGATAATTTTGCGATATGATTTCTAATCCATATCCTCTATTTTCTTAAATAGCGCCGAAGATTAAGTTATGTTATTCAGCACCGATGATACGATTGTGGCTATGAGTTCAGCCGGGGGCGTCTCGACTCGAGGGCTGATCCGGATGAGCGGCGGGCGGGCGTGGGAGCTGGCCGAGAATATGTTCCAGCCGAAAACGGCAAATGATTGCTATGGGAAAGAAGCCGGAGGGCATCTTCGATATTGGGGCGGGGTGTGGCTAACCGACAAAGAAAGTTGCCCGGCGCAGATGTATGTTTTTCGTCAGCCGGCAAGTTATACCGGTGAGGACATGATCGAGCTGCATCTGCCGGGATCCCCTGTGCTTTTGCAGATGGTGCTGGGGCGATTATTGCAGGCGGGTGCGCGAATGGCCCGGCCGGGTGAATTTACAGCCCGGGCGTTCTTCAACGGGCGATTGGACCTGAGCGAAGCCGAGGCGGTGGCCGAAGTGGTCAGCGCCCGCAGCGATGCCCAGTTGCGGGGGGCGCAGCGGCTGCTGAACGGGGCCTTAAGGAGACGTTGTGAGCAGATAACAGCTCAGATTGCCGAAGTTTTGGCCCTGGTGGAGGCCCAGATTGATTTTAGTGATCAGGACCTTGAGTTGACGTCCCCGGCGACCCTGCGCAGGCTGGTCGCTGCCGCTCAGGCTCAAGTGGAAAAACTGCTCGCCGAGAGCGTTGGCTGGGAAGAATTGAGCTATTTACCTCAGGTGGTGCTGGCCGGGCCTGTTAATGCGGGCAAAAGCAGCCTGGCCAATGCCCTGCTGGGTATCGACCGCAGCATCGTCAATGCGATGGCAGGGACCACCCGGGACGTGCTCACGGCGCCTATGCGGCTGAAACATGGTGAGTGTCTATTGGAGGACACCGCCGGGCTGGGCCCGGCTGACGACATATTGGCGGAAGAATCCCAAGAATTGGCTCGACAAGCCATGGCCCGGGGCGATCTTTTATTGTGGGTGATTGACGTAGCGGATCAGCGGTCTTTACCGGAGATCAACCGGGATATTTCTTTGAAGGATAATATGGATATACCAAGTAAAGTAGTCTTGGTAGCTAACAAGATCGACCTCTGCCGAGAAATTAACAGGCGATTCAGTGAGTTATCGGAAGGAATTGGTGTGGATTACGTGGCCGTCAGCGCTCTGCGGGGTGACAACTTGGATCGGCTGAAAGAACAAATAGAAGAATCTCTGCATGGCGAACATACCGAAGGCCTGGGCGAGATGCTGGCCCTAACGGTTCGGCAGAAACAGGAACTGGCCGCTGGTGTCAATAGCCTGTCACTGGCCTACAAGCGGTTATCGGATGAAAAAGACATTCAGGCAGAGTTAGCGGCTCTGGAATTGCGAACGGCCCTGGATCATTTGGGGGTGATTAGCGGGACGGTGGTAACAGGAGATATTCTGGAACGGATTTTTAGCCGTTTTTGTGTGGGCAAATAGCAATTAAGTGGCAGAAAGTTATCCTTTTTGTCAAAAAAAACAACATTTTAATTTGCCTAATCGTTAAAATCGTTGTATTCTATACGTACATTTTCCTCCTCCTTTGGGCGAGAGAGAGAGTGATTTTCAGTCTTTCTCTCGCTTTTTTATGGGACGTCCTTTTTTCCGGGCGAATCCTGTAATTGAATGTGGCACGCCCATCTTAAGGATACCGGGCTGTTACTGAAGTGGTAATACCACCGCGGGCGCGGAAATCCCCGGTGACGGTCATCCGGCGAGGTTGGCAGGCGGCGACCAAATCATCAAGGATTCTGTTAGTTGCCGCCTCGTAAAAGATGCCCTGATTACGGTAGGTTTGAAGATAGAACTTGAGGGATTTTAGCTCAATGCAAAGTTGGTCGGGACAATAGCTGATGATTATGGTGCCGAAATCGGGCTGACCAGTTTTCGGGCAAAGACTGGTGAATTCAGGGCAGCTTATCTCGATGTTATAGTCGCGTTGGGGGCAGGGATTTTCAAAAGTTTCCAGTGGTCCGACATCGCTCATGTCTTGTTTGATCTCCATGTAAGATGTATAACATAACGTGCGTTAAAAAACACTAAAAAATAACTTATCGGACGTTACCGGATATGACAAGGCAATCAATCAGCGAGGAGAAAGATAATGCATCCGACAGGGATGGCACGGATGGAACCTCCCCGGCCGATCAGGGGCAGAGCCAATCTCATCCAGGCGGCTCGACCAAGCCTAGATCAGCAGTATTGCTGCTGAGCGGTGGGATGGATTCATACACCGCCGCGGCTGTGGCTCTGGCTGATGGGTTTGTAGGTTATGTTTTGACAGTATCTTACGGCCAAAGGCATTATCGGGAGATCAGGTGTGCCCGCCAGATTGGGCGGAAATTGGGCGTGGCGGAGCATAAGTTTATCGAGCTGGATTTACGGTCCTTCGGCGGATCGGCCCTTACTGGCAATGAAATGGACGTTCCCCGGGATAAGGGCGGCCCAATCGGCCCGGAAATACCCGTAACTTACGTACCGGCCCGGAATACGATTTTACTTGCGCTGGCCTTGGGTTGGGCGGAGGTGCTGGGGGCGTTTGATATTTTTATGGGGGTCAATGCCGTCGATTACAGCGGCTATCCTGATTGTCGGGGCGAGTTTGTGCAGGCATTTGAAAAGCTGGCGAACCTGGCGACCGCGGCGGCAGTACAGGGCAAGGGGATTTTTAAGATACATACGCCGTTATTACACCTGAGCAAGGCTGAGATCATCAAGCTGGGGATGAGGATGCAACTGGACTACTCCCTGACGCTTAGTTGCTACGATCCTGATGAGAAGGGTCGTTCCTGCGGCAGGTGCGATGCCTGCCGCCTGCGCTTGAAGGGATTCGCCGAAGCCGGCCTGAATGATCCTCTGGATTATGCGGAGTAAGTTGCCCGTCACTTAAGACACAAAGAAGACAATGATTTGAAACCGTAGATACGCACTGGGGTCGGCGGTCTCAAGCGGAGCTTGGGGACGGCGTTAATGGTTGTTTTATGGCAGCGTGAAGATATAAGATAGTGAACGTCAGTGAGATATTTTTATCGATACAAGGCGAAGGGCGCACGGCGGGGGTGGTATCGGTGTTTGTAAGATTGGCCGGCTGCGATCTGAGGTGTGCGTGGTGCGATACGGAATATGCTCTGGATATTAAACCGGCTCAGTCGTTGACGGTAGAGGAGATTATCAACAGGGTAGAAACATACCCCAGCCGACAGGTGGTGGTGACGGGCGGCGAGCCTCTGATAGCGCCGGAGCTGCCGATGCTTTTGCAGGAATTGAAAAAGCGAGATAAATATATCACCCTGGAAACCAATGCCACGCGTTATCACCCCATAGTTTGCGACCTGGTGAACATCAGCCCGAAACTGGCTAACTCAACGCCGCGGCAGGGCCCTTACGCACAATTTGCCGAAACCCATGAAAAGAACCGGTTGAACATCGAAGCGATTAAGAGTTTTATTATTAACTACGATTATCAATTAAAATTTGTAGTGGAAAGTGAAAGAGATTTGAGTGAAATTGACGCTATACTGAAAGAATTACCCGGCGTGGATAGAGATAGGGTGATGTTGATGCCGCAGGCACGAACAAAACAACAGTACCGAAAGCGCGGCCCGGAGATAGCGCGGTTGTGTGTGGAAAAAGGCTATCGCTACAGCCCCCGCCTGCAGATAGAATTGTGGAGCCGGCGCAGAGGAAAGTAAAAGAATCTTAACCATGAGAAAATTAAGGTTCCTGCAAAATTCAAGTTAGGCATACTTGGAAAAGGAAAAATTGGTTTTTCCTTTTTTCTTTTCAAACTGTAAGTTATTATACGGCAGGTTGTTACGGAATTATTTGAGAAAATCAGGAGACTGCTTTTCTTAAATAATACCTGCCTAAGTTGAATTTTGCAGGAGTCATTGAAAAATTTTGTAAAGGAGTGCCTTTGCTGACGGAAGAGGTGATAAAAGCAAAACTGATTGTGCAAGCGGTGGAGCGGATGGCGCCGTTGCCGGTATTGTTGGGGCGGTTGGCCGGTCGGGAGGGGATTTTTATGCTGGGGGATTTTGGCTGGCGGGGGGCGGGGCGATTCA
>Ga0111186_1112_pt1 | contig 11964 bp, 6 predicted proteins | sample DeeMarSWOR324_28_FD_80243 | JGI IMG/M metagenome (GOLD analysis project Ga0111186, IMG submission 80243) | Phycisphaerae bacterium SM23_30 | reverse complement strand
GGATAAATCGAAACAATCTTAACGGAATAATTCCGTCCAGACATTGGAGGCCCATTTCCACTCTCCCTCGGAAAGGGTCTCTGATGAAACGCCCCCCGGTCCCGTACCGGGGGGTGTTATAAAAAACAGGGACGGGCGGCGCTCGAGAGGCGCTTCGCATCGGCAATCTATACCAACAGGCCCTTGAGAGACGACCGCGGCGTGCGTTAAAATGAACTTTTGCAAAACTCTGGTTAAAATAAATTTGTAAAAGCAGCGACTAACGGGAGTGTTAAATGCCACCGGAAAAACAGCCCCATGCCTGCGGCGGCGGGAAAAACAGTTCCATGGCCGCTTTTTTACTATTTGCTTATTGGAATTTTTGTTGTAGGGTGAGTAAGCGGTTACCCACGCGGTGAATATAATATAAAAGTTGCAGGGTGGGCGTTTAGCCCGCCTAGAAAGGGCCGCCGGCGTGGCGCCGGCGACCTCTGAAAAATTAGGACCATAGCAAAGACAGGAAACAAGCCATGCCGCCCCCCCAGGAAATCCAGAAAATCTCCGAGACCCTCTGGGAAATCCCACCCTCCTACAAGCCCGGCATGCGCGTCCCGGCCCGCATCTACGCCACCCCGAAGCTGCTCGAAGAGATGGACGAGGGCATTTTTCAGCAGGTAACCAACGTGGCCCTGCTGCCGGGCATCATTGATTATGCCTTCTGTATGCCCGACGGCCACTGGGGCTACGGTTTCCCCATCGGCGGGATGGCCGCGATGGACCTGGAAAAGGGCGTTATCTCCCCCGGCGGCATCGGCTTCGACATCAACTGCGGCATGCGTCTGGTCCGCACCAACCTTACCTACGATCAGGTCAAGCCCCACCTTCGCGAACTGGTCGATAAACTCTTCCGGCGCGTCCCCGCCGGCGTCGGAAAGACCGGCATTGTCAAGACCGACCGCGACGAGTTTCGCCGCCTTACCGAACAGGGCGCCCAATGGTGCATCAAGCACGGTTACGGCCTTCAAGAAGACCTCGAACGCACCGAAGATTTCGGCTGCATCGGCGGCGCCGATGCCTCTAAGGTCAGCCACAAGGCAGTGGATCGAGGCTACGACCAGGTCGGCACCCTGGGTTCCGGCAACCATTACCTGGAAATTCAGGTCGCCAAACCCCAAAACGTCTATGATAAAGACCTGGCCCGGTCCTTCGGCATCGATCAACCGAACCAGGTCGTCGTGATGTTCCACTGCGGCAGCCGGGGTTTCGGCCATCAGGTTGCCACCGACTACCTGCAGCGTTTCCTCAAGGTGATGACCGACAAATACGGCATCAAAATGCCCGACCGGGAACTCGCCTGCGCCCCCTTTCAATCTCCCGACGGCCAGGATTACTTCGCCGCCATGAACTGCGCCATCAACATGGCCTTCGCCAACCGCCAGGTTATTTTACATCGTATCCGCGAGGTCTTTTCCGACGTTTTCGGCAAAGATCCCCTGGACCTGGGCCTGCATCAGATATACGACGTCTGCCATAACACCGCCAAGATCGAAAAACACCACGTTGCCGGCCAAGATCGCCCGGTGCTCGTCCATCGCAAAGGGGCCACCCGGGCCTTCGGCCCTGACATGCCGGGCCTGCCCGATATTTATAAAAAGACCGGTCAACCCGTCATCATCGGCGGCAGTATGGAAACCGGCTCCTATCTGCTCGCCGGAGTCGAGGCCGGCAAGCAGGCCTTTTTTTCCACCGCCCACGGCAGCGGCCGCCTTATGAGCCGACGTCAGGCCAAAAGGACATTCCGCGGCCAGCAGTTGAAAAAAGACATGGAAGCCAAAGGAATTTACCTCCGCTGCGTCAGTTTTTCCGGGCTGGCCGAGGAGGCCGGCGGCGCCTATAAAGACATCGACGACGTCGTCGCCGCTACCGAACGGGCGGGCCTGTCTAAACGCGTCGCCCGGTTCACCCCCATCGGCAACATCAAAGGATAACCTGTACCGCCGGCAGGTTATGCCCGATGGTCGATAAGAAGTCACTAGGGGACAGGATGGATTTGGAAGAATATTGGGATTTCGATAAGAAGAGGCGGCTTAAACAGGACCAAGCAGAGCTCGGCCCTGCCGCCCAATATTAATGGTATAGGAATTTGTATTTGTGGATAACTCAAACAGCCCCTCAGGTAAAATGAGGGGGTAATTCGTAACTAATTTGGCATACTAGGTTACACCCCCCGACTTTACGTCGGGGGCTAAATAAAAAGTCCCGCCGAAGGCGGTTAAGTTCTTATCTTCCCTTTTCGATAATCATTTCTAATCGCTCTTAAAATACATCTCACCTTTTGCTCGTTTTCGATTTGCCTTGAATTGATCTACAATATTTTTCATATCTTGCTCAAATTCATCTGATTTGCCTTTCTCGAAATAATATATGCCGTCATCGGCGTCGCGCCCTTTGTTATATACTCGAAAATCAATCTCCTCACAGGGCGCCCACTTGCCCTTCACGCAGTCGTAAAATTTTTCTGTTTCCAATTCATACATAAGAGCCAAATCTCCAGGTATCACCCGCGGCACGTAACCTTCCGGTTCGTCTTCAAAAAACTTGTCGAACACATTTTCCTGCAAACCCTTCAGAAGAGGATAGCGGAAGTCCTGCATCTCCTCTCCGAATTCCGATACCACCGACAGCTTCGGTCGGCACATTGCGATCACCCACGCGCTTCCTATGATTCCCAGGTGATTGGGATAACAAGCCTCCTTCGGATCGGGCCGGTATTTTTCGCTCAGCTCTTCCTCTTTAATTGAGCCGATATGCACCACCATCAAGTCCGGTCGATTTTTCTCGCTGATCTTGTACGCGCGCCAAATTTCTTCTCTTTTGGATTTGATTCGATTTTGTTGTTTTCCATTTTTCAGGGGGAAAAGCCCCGTATCGCTGGTTAGAAGCAGTCTTTTTACTTTTTTACCGGTTCTAATCGTAAAGAACAATCCTACGCTTTGATCCCGGCTGAGCGATTCATCATGATAGGACGGCAATACGCGCATTTTCAAGTGTTTGCCCACCGAGAAATCGTGGCCGGCATTTAAAGTATAAATCTTCTCAATGCACTTTTTATCTCTTAAATCAAGCAGCCCTGAAAACTTCATAAAGGAACCGTTGTTCAGATAAATATTAACCTTTTTTTTCGTCCTAATGTTGGATTTTTTCTGCGCCGTTTTTTCTTCCTTATTTTTCACCTCCTCCAGTCGTTTGTTGTATTCATTTAATAGTGTCATTATCGATTCGAAATCAATAGTATGGTCGTTATGGGCGTGGGTCAGTATGATATTATCAATGTCGCAGATGCGACAGCCCGCCTCATGAAAGTTCTCTAGAAAGTTATAACCCGGATCGATCACGAAGCCTTTTCCCTTATGCCATAAAAAATAACCGCCTCCTTTGCTCCTTTCCCGGTCGCTGGTTGGTATGGCCGGGGTGTACGAATTCCAGCGCCGCAAAACCATAAACACCGAATACTTATTATCCAGATTGCTTTCCGGCGTTAAAAATTGCTGCTGTTTATTCTCCCATTCTTTTTTCTTTTTTAGAAATTCATCCGCTTCTTTCTTATATGCCTTGCGTAGATTTACTATAAAAGCCTGCAATTCCGGCAGTCTCTCTTCCGCCTTTGCCTCTTTGATTTTTGCCTTCGGAAATAACTTCTTCCATTCCTTCTCGAAATTTCGTCCCGCCGTCCGGCAGATGAAACGAAAGACATTTTTGTATTCATCAGGTTTAATTTTGATAGCCTGGCGGATATCCTCAAAAGATCTTTTGAGGTTACCGCGGTTATATTCCGATATTGATCTGTTTCGCCAGACCGTTGCATTCTTGGGGTTTATCTTCAGTGCCATATCGAATAACTTAATGGCTTCCTCTTGCTTCTTGTCGGAAAGAGCCAGGCCTTTGTTGGACAGGGCCATAGCGACCTGAATTTTTATTTTTTCCGTATCATCGTTTCGGCACCTATGGATAACCTTGTTATAAACTTTAATGGCATCTTTATGCCTGCCCTTTCGACTTAAGGTTTCACCTTTATTGATTAAGGCGGCGGCAACTATTTCTTTGAGTACTTTTTCCTCCGTGTTCCCGTATCGTTTGTCGAGTTCTTCATATGCGGCAACGGCCTCTTCAGTCTTTTCCTTCTTTTCCAAGACTATGCCCTTGTTTAACAGCGCCGTCGCAACATTTTCTTTTAATTCGGCTGTCTTGGTGTCATGAAACTTTTTGATTACCTCATCAAAAATTTTAACGGCCTCTTCAAACCTTTTCAGCTTTCCCATTAAGACGCCTTTGTTAATCAATGCCATAGCAATTTGTTCTTTTAGTTCAATTTCCTGGGCTTTACCGCAGCGACGAATAATTTCGTCGTAAACCTTAATTTCCTCATTACTCTTGTTCAGATCTCCAAGAGCCACTCCTTTATTAAACAGGGTGGTAGCCACCATTTCCTTTAATTCTACTTCCTCATCCTCGCCAAAACGGCGCACCAATTGGTCGTAAGCTTCGATTTCGGCCCGGGTATTTTTTTGCTCCCCGAGAGCAATTCCCTTATTGAACAACGCCCTTGCCACGCTTTCTTTCAACTCAATTTCCTTAGCATCATAGAATTTTTTAATCACTTCATCATAAGCCTTGAATTCTTCCTTTTCTTTTTTCATTTGGTTGAAGGCAACCCCTTTGCTTACCAGCGCCTTAGCCACCAATGACAAATCCGCCATGTCCGTAGATTTACCAAACAATCTCACCAGTTCATTAAATATTTTTACGGTTTCATCCAGCCTGTTTTCTTCTAAAGCAATTCTTCCTTTTAAATATATGGACCAGGCATTGAATCCTTCCGACTCCGACCGCGACTGTAATTTTTTAAGCTCTTTTATGAATGCATCTTTATTCCCGTCTATTCTGTATTTTCTGCCTAAGATCTCATATTCTTTTTTAAAATTAGTCATAATTTTTTCCTAAAATAAGTTAAATTCCACCTAATTTTTTCATTCTATCAAACAGCTCTTTTTCGCGTCTTTTCGTGAGACATAATTATTTTACGGATCTGTCGGCGGGTCCTCCGGCCGCTCATTTGCCTAAATGGCTTTATGTTTGTGATCCTATTATATCTTTATCGGAGTTCTTTTCAAGGCAAAATGTCGCGCTACAGGGGATTTTTAACTCTCGATTTTACGTGGCGGGGTAATTTTATTATTTACGCATAGATTTGGGGGGGGCGAGGGTTGCCCCAGATAACGGAGAGTAATATTAAATGACGGATTTGAGAAAGGCGTCAGGCAGGAGGCATCGAGTTTTCGAGGGTCGTTTGCTGTGGGTCGGGGTTTTGGATCGTAGGGATCGAGGGGGGGGATATCGGGGCGTCGGCAAGAGGGAGGATTTTACGACTGGAATTTTCATTTGACATTTGTCATAATATGGACTTCTGGCGTAATTTTGCGATTTTCAGGGAAATATTTTGAAGGAAGGTTACAATTTATGGATAAAGCGGATTATTTAAAAGAGTACGTCGAGCATATTGACATCAAGGCCTTTGATGCGACGGGCATAATTAACCAGATGAGGAAGATGTCGTTCACGGCCCGGGAGACGGCGCGGGCGGCGGATATATATCTGGAGATGCTGCGGGATGAGGATTGCACCGTGATATTATGTTTGGCGGGCAGCACGGGGGCGGCGGGATGCCTGCAGATATATGCCGACATGATGGCATACAATCTGGCGGACGTGGTGGTGGCCACGGGGGCGGCGATTGTGGACATGGATTTTTTCGAGGCGTTGGGATTTCGGCATTACCAGGGATCGGCGGAGGCGGCAGACGGCGTATTGCGGCAAAATTATATTGATCGCATCTATGACACCTATATCGACGAGCAAGAGCTGCAGGTGTGTGATATGACCGTAAAGGCGATTGCCGACGGTCTGGAGCGAAGGAGTTATTCCTCGCGGGAATTTATCCGGGAGATGGGACGTTATCTGACGGATCACGCCAAGAAGAAGGGTTCGCTGGTGGAACTGGCGTATCGGCATAAGGCGCCGATTTTTTGTCCGGCGTTTTCGGATTCCAGCGCGGGTTTCGGGCTGGTCCAGCATCAATATGAAAACAAGGATCATCACGCGGGGATTGATGCGGTGCAGGATTTTCGGGAATTGACCGAGATCAAGATGCGTGCGGAAGTTACGGGATTATTTATCGTGGGCGGCGGGGTTCCCAAGAATTTTGCCCAGGACACGGTGATTTGCGCGGAGGTTTTGGGCCGTGAGGTTCCCATGCATAAATATGCGGTGCAGATAACGGTGGCGGACGTACGGGACGGGGCGTGTTCGAGTTCCACGCTGCGAGAGGCGCGTTCCTGGGGCAAGGTCCAAGAGGGGCGTCAGCAGATGGTGTATGCCGAGGCCACCAGCGTTTTGCCTTTGATAGTCAGTTATGCTTATCATCAGGGGGCCGGACGGGGAAGGAAGCGGCGGGCGTGGGAGGCGATTTTTTAGTATTTTCCGGGAGCGATTAATTAATGACGAATTGCCGAAGCTGTAAGCCGAGGGTTTTAGGTGATGTTGAAAAGATATATGCCGTACCGGTGGCAACGTTTTCCAGAAGAAGAGATGGAAAGGCGGGGGCGGGAATATTTTAAGTTAATGAATGCCAGGCGGAGCGTGCGGGCGTTTTCGGGGCAGCCGGTGGGTCGGGAGCTGATAGAGCTGGCGATTCGGACGGCCTCGACGGCGCCGTCGGGGGCGCATCGGCAGCCGTGGCGGTTCGTGGCGGTGAGCGATCCGGAGGTGAAACGCCGGCTTAGAGAGGCGGCGGAAAGAGAAGAATATGAGTTTTATGAGGGGCCCGGGCGAAATGAACAGTGGCTGGCGGCTTTGGAACGGCTGGGGACCAACCGGCATAAGGAGTTTCTGGAGGCGGCACCGTGGCTGGTGGTGGTTTTTGAGCAGCGCTACGGGATAAACGCGGACGGTTCAAAGCGGCAAAATTATTACGTCAGTAAAAGCGTGGGGATCGCCTGCGGGATGTTTATCGCGGCGGTGCATCAGATGGGCCTGGCGACGCTGCCCTATACGCCGGCGGCGATGGGATTTTTGTCGGAGATTCTGGGAGGGGCGAAAAATGAGCGGTCATATATTGTTTTTCCGGTGGGTTATCCGGCGGAGGGGGTGGAAGTGCCTGATCTAATCCGCAAGGGCATAGATGAGATTTGTGAGTGGAAGATCGCCGGCGAGTGATGGGAAATCCGGAGGCAGGCGCCCGAAAGCGTACTTGTTATGGTCACAGGTATTTAATAATATTATAAGGATATGGATAAACAGATGTTCAAGACGGAGCTGGATCAGCTGCAGTGGCGGGGGCTTTTGCGCCGGATGAGGGTGCTGGGATCGGCGGCGGGCCGGAAGGTAAAGGTGGACGGGGAGGAGAAATTGATGTTCGCCTCCAATAATTACCTGTCGCTGGCGCATCATCCGGAGGTTGTGGCGGCGGTGAGGGAGGGGCTGGATCAATGGGGATACGGTAGCGGCGGTTCTCGTTTGATGTGCGGCAATACGGAGGTTCACGAGCATCTGCAAAGGCGTCTGGCGGAGATGCTGGGTAAAGAGGCGAGTCTGATTTTTCCGAGCGGTTATGCGGCCAACAGCGCGGTGCTGAGCACGCTGGCCCAAAGGGGGGATATGATAGCGGTAGATAAGCTGGTTCATGCCTCGATTATTGATGGGGCGCGGGCGTGTGCCGGGGTGCTGCGGGCGTGGCCTCATAGGCAGACCGAAAAGCTACAGCGGGTATTGGCCCGGGGCAGACATCGACGGGCGTTTATCGTGACGGATACATTGTTCAGTATGGATGGAGACAAGGCGCCCCTGCAGGAGTTGGTGGCCTTGAAGCGACGATACGAGACCATATTGATCGTGGATGAGGCGCATGCGTTCGGTTGCATCGGGCCCAAGGGGGCGGGGGTGGCGGCGGAAGCGGATTTGCTGGAGGATATTGATATTATTGTGGCGACCTTTTCCAAGGCTTTGGGGGGTTCGGGGGCCTTTGTGGCCTCCAGCCGGGAGATAATTGATTATCTGATTAATCGGGCCCGGGGTTTTATATTCACCACGGGGATACCGACGGTGAACTGCCTGGCGGCAGAAGCGGCGTTGGATGTAATCGCGGCGGAGCCGTACCGCAGCGAACGGTTGATCGATAATGGAGAATACATGAGGCGTTGCTGCTATGAAATGAAGCTAAATACCGGTGTTTCGGAGAGTTATATTGTGCCGATCCTGATCGGGGCGGCGGAGAGATCGATGAAGGTTTCTAATATTTTATGGGATCGGGGATTTATGGTGCCGGCAATCCGGCCGCCGACGGTGCCGCCGGGTGGTTCGCGTCTGCGTGTTTCGTTGATGAGCGAACATACCAAGGAAGATATTTACCGGTTATGCCAGACGATAAAAGAGGCATTAAAGGCATCTTAGCGGCCATCCCCAATCCCGATTTATCGGGATTGAGGCTGCCACGCCAAAGAAGGCTTATTTATCAAAGTTTGACTTCATAAAAACCGGTCAAATGAGAAATTTCGAGAAATTTGAGATTTGTATAAGTCAGGTTAAGGTGATATAATTTGGGGGAAATGTTAAAATGGGCAATATAGGAAATATAGGCAAGATGATAGGGCAGGTGCTGGTTGTTGAGAAAAATAAACTGCATTTGGGGGCTTGAAAGGGGTAAATATTGCGAGATTATTTGACAGAGGGCGATTTCGATGATATACTTTTACGATTTTAATGAGCGTAAGACTTACGTTCAGGGCAGTTTACGAAGAAATCCACTGGCTTTAGGTGAGCATTCCAAGGAGAACAGTGTCCGCCTATTTTGATCAAACGCATATCCAGCAGATTCTGCAAGCGGTAAATATTGTAGATGTGGTAAGCAGTTACGTGGCTCTGAAGCCCAAGGGCAAGGAGACGGTGGGATTATGTCCGTTTCACGACGATAAACGGCCTTCCCTTAACGTAAATGCGGGTAAGCAGATATTTAAGTGCTTTGCATGCGGTGCGGGCGGGGATGTTATCAAGTTTATGATGCTGCGTGAGAAGCTGACGTTTTCCGAGTCGGTCCGGCTGTTGGCAGAGCGGGCGGGGATTAAATTGCCTCAAAGGCGCAAGGAGGCGGGCCCGAAGGTAGATCGCAATGAGCTGGAGAAGGTGAATCGCTGGGCAGGGGGATATTATCGGACGTTATACGAGTCAGAGGAGGGGATTCGAGCACGTAAGTATTTGTTTGACAGAGAGATAAGTGAGGAGTCGGCCCGGCGGTTCGGACTGGGCTGGGCGGGTGGGGGCTGGGATAATCTGGTAAAGGCGGCACAAAAAGATAATCAACCACTGGATCATTTGATCCAGTTGGGGCTTGTTATAGAGAAGGAGCAAGGGGGCTACTATGACCGTTTTCGCGAGAGGCTGATATTTCCGGTGATAGACGCGATGGGCCGGGTTATCGCGTTTGGGGGCAGGACTTTAGGGGATGATGCGGCGAAGTATATAAATAGCCCGGAAAGCGTGTTGTTTGACAAAAGCCGGGCCTTATATGGGATTCAGGCAGCCAAGGACGCCATTGCCAAGGAGCGAACCGCAGTAGTGGTAGAAGGTTACACCGATTGCTTAATGGCGCATCAACAAGGACTTAACAACGTAGTGGCCACTTTGGGGACGGCGTTGACGACGGAGCATGCGCGGATTCTGAGCCGGTATGCGGATAGGATCGTGCTGGTTTTCGATTCCGACGCGGCGGGTCAGAAGGCGGCGGATCGGGCGATAGAGATATTTTTCGCCCAGCAAATTGAAGTGAGACTGGTGAGTTTGCCGAAAGGTAAGGACCCATGTGATTATTTGCTGGAGAGCGGCAAAGAATCATTTCTGAGACTGCTTGAGGGGGCCACCGAGGCGCTGGAATATAAATGGCAGGCGACGCTGAGGCGTCTAGAGCAGGCCGATACCGTAAACGGACGCAAGCGGGCGGTGGAGGAATTTTTACAGTTGTTGGCCCAGGCGTTTAGGGGGGGCGGCATGGAAGCCGTTGGGCGCGGCCTGGTGCTGAATCAGGTGGCCAAGCTGGTGGAGCAGCCTTCGGAGCAGGTACATAAAAGGATGGTTCAACTGGCGAGGCGATTAGGGGGTCAGACGGGATCAGGGCGAGGTCAGCCGATGGAAGGACAATTGCATTTGGCGCCGGATAGTTATACAAATTCGGTGAGGCAGATATTAGAAGTATTGCTGAATCGGCCGGAGATGTTCGAGACGGTGGAGGAGGTCATACCAGATCCGAAAGAGATAACCGATCCTATTTTGGGCCCGATCGCCGAGCACGTTTGGGAATATTGCCGCCAAGGAGGCCGGGGGAGTTTAGCGGAGATAATGGCGGGGATAGAGAGTACGGAGTTGAGCCGTATAGTAACGGATATGGCGCTGGCGGGGGAAAAGCGGGGTAATTATGAACAGGATATAACAGCGGCGCTGGCGGATATCGGCCGGGTAAGGCTGGGACGTGAGCGTCAGGAGTTGCGGGAGCAGGCATCCAGCGTTGCCGAAGAGTACGGGGAGGCAGCCCAGACGGCGCTGCTGCTGGATATACAATCAAAAATACGAGAGGACGGTAAGAAGTTTCCCCGCTTTCGGTAAGAAGCAGGGAGAGGCAAGGTAAATCGGATGTGCGATTACAGAGGAATTAAGACGATATAGGAGTGCGGAGTTGATCAAAAACAATCCTAAGCAAGAGCTTGCGGATCGCAGTTTGAAGGCATTGTTGGCCAAAGGCAAGCGGCGTGGTTTTATCACCTACGAAGAGATGAACGACGATCTGCCGGACGACGGATTTTCCCCGGACAGTCTGGACAATCTGCTGATGACGCTGGACGATCTGGGGATCGAGCTGATCGACGAAGCGGATATGGATCAGCAGGAGTCTAAGGTTCAGATCGGGGTGGAGGACAAGGACCTGACCGATCAGGATGCGGAGCTGGAGCGGTTATTGCGGGGCGCCGAGCCGGACCGCCGGATCGATGATCCGGTGAGGATGTACCTGACGCAGATGGGTGAGATTCCTTTGTTGAAGCGTGAGGAAGAGATAGCGCTGGCCAAGAAGATCGAGATGGCGCGGATGATGTTTCGTCGCAAGGTTCTGGAGAGTGATTTTGCGATGGGGGGTGCGGTGACGATCCTGGAGCAGGTGCACCGGGGCGATTTGCCTTTTGACCGGACGATGCGGATCTCGACGTCGAATCATTCGTTGAAGAATTCGGTGATGAGGCGGATGCCGGAGAATCTGCAGACGGTGCAGCGGATCATGGAACAGAACGAGCGGGCCTGGCAGAAGCTTTTCGAGGAGGAGAATCCGGAGGCGCGCAACAAGATCAAGCAGCAGTTTCGTCGTCGTCGTCGTCATGCGGCGTTGCTGCTGGAGGAGCTGGGTCTGCGTACCAGTCGGGTACAGCCTTTGATGCACAAGCTGCAGAATATTCTGGACAAGCTGAGGAACCTGGACCGGAAGCTGTCGGATCCCGCCGCCGAGTTTGGCGAAGAGGATTTAATGGTGCTCCGGGAAGAGCGCTTGGGTCTGGAGGGTTTGACGCTGGAGGACGCCGAGGAGTTACAATCGCGCTGCCGCAAGATACGCAAGGCGTTTGCGGAGTACGAGCATGCCAAGCGGCAATTAAGCGGGGCGAATTTGCGTCTGGTGGTTTCGATTGCCAAGAAGTATCGCAACCGGGGGTTGAGTTTTCTGGATATAATCCAGGAGGGGAACACGGGTTTGATGCGGGCGGTGGACAAATATGAGTATCGCCGGGGTTATAAGTTCAGCACCTATGCGACGTGGTGGATACGTCAGGCGATCACGCGGTCGATAGCCGATCACGCGCGGACGATACGGATACCGGTGCATATGATCGAGACGATGAG
>Ga0111186_1111_pt1 | contig 12006 bp, 14 predicted proteins | sample DeeMarSWOR324_28_FD_80243 | JGI IMG/M metagenome (GOLD analysis project Ga0111186, IMG submission 80243) | Phycisphaerae bacterium SM23_30 | reverse complement strand
TAAAGCGTCCCCCGCGGATGACCCCCCGCCAGAATCAAATCATCTCCCGCCGTGCGCATGATAATCCCCTCCGCCCCCAATCCCTCAATCGAAAAATCCGGATCCGCCGCTCGCCCCGCCTGCTCCCCCACCAGCAGCCGGCAGCCGCCCCCGGCGGATCGAGGAACAATGGCAAACCAGGCCCCCGTTATCTGCTCTAAAAAATATGCTAACTCCCTCGCCGCATGTTGCTCCGACGCCGACGCCTCCCCCGCCACCACTACCTCCGCCTTAGCCACACCATTCTCTGCAATCGTTACCGTCATAACCCAAACTGTCCGTCATTTAAAATAAGTCATTCGGATTTCGTCATTCGTCATTTCAAAAGTCCCCTCTCGAGGGATTTAGGGGTGTGAAATAAAAAATAACCTGTCGTGATTTATTCACACTACAATCTTTCAATCCCCAATCCCGGTTTATCCAGCACATTCATATACCCGTCCTTAATCACAAAACCGCCTTTCACCACATCGCGGGCTAGATCGAGACTCCCGTCCAGGTCTAAATATCGCGTCGCCGGCGACGCCAGCGCCGCATGAAGCGCCGCGGCAATGCTTACGATGCTCTCGTCCATACAGCCCCACATCAGATCAATCCCCGCCAAATGGGCAATCTCCCCCATCGCCAGCCCCGCCGCCACTCCGCCGCATTTCATCAGCTTGATATTGTATATCCCGAAAGGATGCGGAGCATGCGCAAGCCTCAGAGCGTCTTTGGCATTCAGTAAGCTCTCGTCGGCGGCGCTCCCTTGACGCACCTTCTCCGTTAATAAATGCATTCCCCGGATATTATCCGCCGCCAGCGGCTGCTCCACAAACTCAAGGTCGAGCGCCTCGGCCTTTTCGACAAATTCCGTGAACGTTTCCGCCGAATACCCCTGGTTGGCATCCACCCGGATGGCAATATCCCCGCCCGCCTTTTCCCGCAGCTTATGCAGCACCTCCAGATCCTCTTCGAGCGATTTGCCGATCTTGACTTTCAGTATTTGAAACCCCCGATCGATATATTCCTGGGCTTCCGCCAGCGACTCCTCGGCTGACTTGATCCCGATAGTTATAGACGTCGGCAAGGAGGTATGAACCCTGCCCAGCATCTCGACTAAAGGCACGTCCAGATGTTTGGCCAAAGCATCATGCAGGGCCATATCAATCGCCGCCCGCGCCGCCGGCGCCTGCGGCATCTTCTCCTCCAGTTTCCTGCAGACGGCCTTGATATGCCGAACATCCTTACCCAACAGCAAAGGTTCCAAATATTCCTCCAGCGCCCCCCGGCAGTCGTCAAAACTCTCGCCGGTCACCGACTCCCCCGGCGAGGCCGCCCCCATGCCCCATGCGCCGTCATCCGTCTCGAACTGCACAAAAATATTTTCCACCGCCTCGATCGTCTTATAGGCAATCGTGTACGGCCGCGCCAAATCCAGATTTTCCGTCCAGTATTTAACCTTAACAATTTTCATGCCTGTCTGATTTTAATAATATCTCCATATAAAAAACAATTGTTTTTTCAGTATGATCAACCTGAACTGTTACTCCCCCATCAATCCGCCCAGACCCTAATGACGGGTGGCAGCCTCAAGCCCGAGGACTTGGGGATGGTTACCCCTATAGATAATGTAACCCCCAAACCCGACCCTAAGAGAAATAACATCATCCGAATACCAAACGCTCCCCACCATCTTTATTCGTTATTCAAAACTCGTCGTTCATTCGGAATTCGAATTTCTTCATTCGTCATTTACTTCTCCTTCGTCCGTTTTTAATCGCAGACGATCTCGATAAGCTCAAGGCGTTGGCGGAAATTTTAGAAGGGACGGCGTGGAAGACAAAGAAGCGATGATGGAGCAGTTGGCGCAGAAGTACGCCGACGCGGCGATCGATTATCTCGACGGGGTGACGGTGCCGTACGACGACTGGTGGTTCAACTGCCGACCGAGCAACACCGAGCCCTTGCTGCGGCTGAACGTGGAGGCGGAGAATGAGAAGACGCGCGACAAAAAATTCGATGAGTTGAAAGCGATTTTAGGCGGGCCGGTGGATCATTAAGAACGAAATCCCCAGGATAAACCTGGGGGCTAAATATGAATTTATTTAAATATGCTGGTGCAAGCACAAGCATGGCACACGGCATTAATCTTTGTGTAGTATTGATGCCAATATCACCAGGCCGGCGAACCAGAGCATCATCTGCAGGGCCCAAAAAGGGATGCTTTTCTCGAGAGAAAGCCGGGCGGGCAGTGGATGTTGTCTTTGTTTTAAGGTTTTTTCTATTTCTGAGGCCCAAACCCAGCAAAACAGGGCGGGGATAAATAATAGTACGCCGATAATTCCTAGAAGGGCAGCTATCATACCCTCGATTTCAGAGTCGAAAATAAAAGCCGAAGCCAGTAATGACATCGATGAGATCATACAAAAAGAAGCGGCATAAATGATTTTACGGGAGATTTTATGGTGGCAAAGCAGTTTTTCGGCGGGGGTATCGGGGGCGTATTGCCAGAGGATGATGTTAAAGCGTTGCAGATATTTTTTAATACGATAACGGTAGTATTTGATTTTTTTGAGGAAGGAAAGTTTCTTTTCAATAATTCCGCTGAAGCTGAAACCTAAGGTATCATCTTCATATTGGCAGACATATAACATAAGGGATTTCGCCGGGAATTTATAGATGAGCGACTGTTTGGTATCTTTAATACCGTATATTTGTTTTTCTTGTTGAGGGGAAGTCATCGGGCCATGTCTTTTATCCGGTTCGCCCAGAATTTGGATGACCTGCTCAATAGTAGTAAGGCCGCGGAGACGCTGCATAATGTCCTTCATATCCTTTTCTTCGGGCCGGGGCATTTGGTCGATTTTTTTTAACAGTCCGGTTCCGCCCCCACAGGCGGGACAGAAGTATATCGCCATCACCCGGTTATGTTCTTTGAGAAAAAGATGATAGGTGTTTTGTTTGAAGTAGAATCGAACGGGCAGAGCAGGATTTTTAGCCCATTGGTCCAATTTGCCGCAACGACAAAGAGGATAATCGTGATGTCGATTACGCAAATCATGACCGCCGCAGTGCAAGCAGTATATATCCGGAACCGTGAAATCTTTCGAGAGTTCGAGAGAGTAACTATCAGACTCGGCATTATAGGCGATAGGGATTCTCGGATCTGCTGCCTGCTTTTCCAATAAACCACATTGGCATTTGGACATGGTTCCTGCCGTCTTTTTATTATAGCATCTTGTTTTGGGGGCTAAGAGCCCACCCTGCCTTTTTGTTCATTTCGCCGGTGGAAATAATTTTTAGTAACTTTATAGAGGATAGCGGAGTAAACAACGATAGCGCTTAGTACTATTAAAATACTTAAAGTAAAATACATCGCATCTTCATGTTGAAAGGGAACACTAATATCAAATTCGATGCCATATCCGTAAAACTCAGGGTATGGTTCGAAAAGTTTGCTGATTCCTTTTTTAAGGGCGATAATGAAAAAAAGTAATTCAGGTCCGAAGATCAGCCACATGCCGATTAGGATAATTCGTTTATAAGGGTAATTACAGGCCTTGCGGTAGGTGTCGCCCATGGCGTAAATACGACCCAGCGGGTCGATTTCGGCATGCGAGGTCAAAGGGGTGGCGCAGCGGCGGCAATAATGGGCGATGGATAGATTGGCCGTAAGGCAATTAGGGCAAGCGGACCAATTATTAAACAAATCCCGTCGTAATTTTTCGAGGCGGCCCGGCGCCGGTTGCTTGTGCAGCGAAAGAAACGGAAGAATAATTCCGAAGATTAAACCAATAAGGCAAAGAAAGGCCACGCTGATTATAATTGCCCACAATTCATTTGCATATTCCGGCAGCATCAAGAGTAAAAATATTAAAACGACAATAACCAGGATGCCCAGAAGAAACGCCTGCCTGACGACCGGCTGGATATTGTCCTTATGAAGGGATTTTGCTCGACCGGGTGCTTTTTCACCCAGAACAGGTTCAAAATCAGGTGTTTCGAGGCCGTCGGGGGTGGCGCCGCAGTTCCAGCAGAGGTCGAAGTCGGCGTCCACGGTCTCCCGGCAGCGGGGGCATTTCCAGGTGCGATCTGATGCGTTATTACCCATAACCAATTGCTCGTCCGAGATTTAATGGTCCATAACCCTATGAATCGCGGCATAGAATATAAGCATTTTAACCCGACGAGGTCCGGGGGAAAAGTAAAAAAAAAGATGCTGCGGGAGAAAGGGACAACCGCAGCATCGTATATATATTATGGTGGGTACAGGACCCACCGGAGAAAATATTATGCTAATACCTTTTGCCGGGGGGTGTATTCGAGGTTGAGGTCATCGGCGACGTGTTTATAGGTGCACAGGCCGTCGAAGACATTGACGCCGAGGGCCAGGGCGGGATTTTCCCGGCAGGCTTTTTCGACGCCCTGGTCGGCCAATATGTACCAATCAAATAATAAATTGAAGCTTGGCCTACTAAGCATTATCCTTTTTTCACGTCCCTTTAATCCTGCATCCCTTTGAGTAATTTTTCCAAGGTTGTTTTTGCGTCGCCCAGCAACATTATGGTTTTATCCATTTTATATAGAGGATTTTCCACTCCCGAGTATCCCGGTTTGTCGTCGAGATTACAGACGATAACACTTCGCGCTTCCAGCGCCATGAGAATGGGCATGCCCGAGATGGGAGTTCCTTCTTGTTGTATGGCTGCCGGATTGACAACATCACAGGAGCCAATTATAAGCGCCACGTCGGTATGAGGAAAATCACTGTTAATTATGTCCATTTCCACCAACTTATCGTAATTTACATTGGCTTCGGCCAACAGGACATTCATGTGCCCCGGCATTCTACCGGCCACGGGGTGGATAGCGAATTTTACATCGACCCCTTTCTGCTCCAGAAGTTGAGACATTTGGGTAACTATGAATTGCGCCTGCGCCAATGCCATGCCATAGCCTGGTATTATCACCACTTTTTTTGCTTTTTTAAGGAGGTCTGTTGCGCTGGCATAGGGATCTGCCGGCGGAGTCTTTGGTTTTGTATGTTTCTGAACATCAGGCATAAGCCGGTCTTCTTTGCTTATGGTTTCTTTGGATAATTTCTTGGCTTGACCGATCAGGACTTTGGGCAGACTGCGGTTCATGGCAACACACATAATGTGCGTCAGGATGGAGCCGGAAGCGGCAACCGTCGCTCCACAGGCGATAAGCAGCCGGTTTTGGATGATAATACCGCAAAATGCTCCGGCCAATCCTGCGGTGGCGTTGAGCAGGGAAATCAATACCGGCATATCAGCGCCGCCGATGCGAATGGCAAAAACGACACCCAGCAGGATGGATAGGAATATCAGGACCAGGAGCAAATAGACGCGGATGGGGTTATTCATCCAAAGGGCGGCCAGACCGATCGAAATAACAAGAATCGCAAGGCCCAGAAGGACGGTGGAATGATGGGGCAATATTGTTGGGCGTTGATTGATCTTATTGGCGAGTTTTCCGCTGGCGATCATGCTGCCGCTGAATGTTGCAGCGCCTATAATAAGCCCCAGAATACCGGATATTTGGCCGATTAATTCATTATGGTAAACATTTAACCGGTACAGTTCAATAAAAGATACCAAAAAAGCCGCAATACCGCCCGCCCCGTGCTGGAAGGCAATCATAGCGGGAATCTGAACGGCGTTTACCCGAAGTGCGACCATCGTTCCCACGAGGGATCCGGCGAGAATGGCAATAACAATTATATCCAGGTGGAAAATATCATGACGCCATAACACCAGGGCAAAGGCGGCAAATAGCGCAAAGGCGTTTATGATGTTGCCGGTCCGGGCGGGTTTGGGATATCGGAAGAGGTATATCCCCAGAATCAATATGAGGATGATTACCAGGTCAAGAAGGAGATTGTACCAGATCACAAGATTGTCCTGTCCTTAGTTTATCCGAACGTCAAGGTTTGTTTTTTATTATCCGTATATGTTTAGCCGGTCAGATTTTGGTTGTCCTTTTTAAAAAGTTTCAGCATGCGGTCGGTAATCACAAATCCGCCCACGACATTGAAAGCAGCCATGCCTAGGGCGACAAAGCCGATAATGTTTTCCTTGAGGTTGGTTTCCAGGGAGAAGATCAGCACCGCGCCAAGAATGGTTATGGCCGAAAGGGCATTGGTCATGGACATGAGCGGAGTGTGCAACAAGGAAGGGACTTTGGAAATCAGGAGGTACCCGATTACGAAAGAAAAAACAAAAACCAGCAGCATAGTCAGTAAATTAACCATAGTCGATCCCTTTTGATTAGGGCCAAAGAATATTATCCATGTCCGTTATTTTAATCCCATAACTTTGAGGGCGCCGGCAAACAATAGTTTTCCTTCGTGGGTGACAAGAGAATTTTTTACAATTTCGTCATCGAAATCAAATTTTCCGATGCCTTTATTAAATAGGTTCTCCACGTAGTAATAAAGATTGTTGGCATACAACCAACTGGCGTGAACCGCCATACCACCCGGTATATTTGCCAACCCGCATATCACGACATCATGTTTTATGACAATCTTTGCATTTTCGGTCATGGCGCAGTTGCCGCCTTGATCAATGGAAACATCTACAATCACCGCGCCGGGCTTCATACCCGATACCATTTCCTCGGTTATAAGAATCGGAGCGATTTCACCTGGAATTAAAGCGCTGAGGATAACAATATCGGCTTCTTTGACCGTGGGCTGGAGGCTTTCACGCTCCTTTTCCAGCCAGTCGGGGGGTAAGGCTTTGGCATAGCCGCCCTCACCTATGGCCAGTTCCGAGGGTACTTCGAAACCTACCGCTTTGGCGCCGAGGCTTTCGGCTTCCTTGCGGGCGTTTTCACGGATGTCAGCCGCCTGTACTATTCCTCCAAGTCTCTTGGCCGTGGCAATCGCCTGCAGACCGACGACTCCCACCCCTATAATCAGAACTTTGGCGGGCTGGATTACGCCGATGGCAGTGCCGATCATGGGTATAAACTTCGGTAATCGCTCCGCAGCCAGTAATACCGAACGGTAGCCGGAAATAGTGCTCATGGACGTCAAAGCATCCATCTTCTGGGCCCGCGAAATACGCGGAATCCCGTCCATGGTAAATGAAGTAATGTCTTTTTCCTGCAACATCTTGATCATCTTATGATTGCTGGGGGCGGCCGGATGCAGAAACGTAATAAGGGAACTGCCCCTCCGCATCATCTCGACTTCCTGCCTTCCTCTTTTCTCGTTAAAATAAGGCTGCTTGACTTTGAGGATCAGATCGGCTTGTGAATACAGCATCTCCACATCATCAATGATCCTGGCTCCAGCTTTTTGGTATGCATCGTCGGTAACGAAAATACCCTCGCCTGCTCCTTGTTCGACGAGAATTTCAAAGCCAAGTTGTTTATACTTTTCGACGGTTTCCGGAATGGCCGCGACACGCCTCTCTTCCGGCAAGATTTCCTTTGGTACACCGATAATCATTATTGAGACCTTTCCAAATAAAAGTTGGCGTTTAAGTTAAAATCCGCAGCAAATTTTACGTTTACATTGAAACCAAAAACCAGGTAATGTTAACATATTCTCTATGTATAGAATAATAAGGTGCGATTTTACGAAAAGCGAATTAATATTGCAATAATTTTCCGAATTTAGTAAAATATTCTGTAATAACAGGCTTTTGCGAAAATTTTCATAATTGCTTACATATAAAATATTTATGTAAATAGGATTAGTTATTAACTGAACTTTTGCAAAATTAAGGTTAGGCATATATTATTTAAGAAAATCGTTTTTGAGATTTTCTTAAATAATGTCTTAACTGTTTGTCGGGCAATAACTTACTGCTTGAAAAGAAAAAATTAAAAAAGTAATTTTTTCTTTTTGAAGTATACCTAACCTCAATTTTGCAAGACTGTAGTTATTAACAGAGAGAGAGATTTTATGCAGCTCGACAAGACCGATTCGGAAATCATCGAGATTTTATCCAAAGGATACGTTCCCAACAGCGTCATCGCCCGTAAGATGGGGCTTACCGAGGGGACCATACGGCAAAGGATAAAGAGATTAAAAGACAACGGGGCGGTTAATATCAAGGCCCTTCGCAATCCTAACGTCCTGGACGATCAGCAATTAGTTATTGTTTCGGCAACGGTAAAAGAAAGCAGGCTTTTGGATGCCAAGGCCAAGGAGATATCCGAACTCGACGACGTCTTAAGCGTTTCGATAATTTCGGGCCAGTATGATCTTCTAATAGAGGTATTGGTGGATTCCAATAAAGGGCTGATGCGTTTTTTGACAGAGGGTCTTTCCTCTATCGAGGGGATATCCAAGACGGAATCGTTCGTGGTGCTGAAAAGCTATAATAAATTTGTTTGATAAGCACCAATAATGAATTTTGCATAATGAATGCCTTGACGGGGGAAGGGCTTAAGATTAGTATAAAGGGCTAATGATTTCCGGGATAACTAAAATCAAGATATTGATCGTTTTAGGGGTGAGCGGGTTTTTGTTTGCCTGGGTGGGCTGGTCCTGGGTAAGGCCGACGGATGCCCAAGACAGTCTGACGGTGGTGATGAGCGGTCATGCCCTTCGGGTGGTATTGGCGGTCTTGATTCTGGGTTTGATAGGTACGGCCATTGGAGTATGGGTGGGAAAACCCTACGGTCGGCAGCTGGGAATGCTGGCCATACCGGCGGGCCTGACGGTCTGGGCGATCCAGGCCGGCAATATGGAAAGGCTTTTGATGAGGCATTCCGAGGCGGGGGCGCGGGTTGGTTTTTTTTACGGTTTGATCGGTGATTCGATTATCTGGTTTGCTGTGGTGGTACTGGGGGCGACGGCGGCGTGGCTGGCGGCAGATAAGCTGGGCACGACAAGACCGGAGAGGGGAAATATGCCCGCCCCGGAGACCGCCGGCAAAGACATTTCCACAAAGTCGAAAGGGAACAGTTTAGCCAATAAGTTGATGGAAAACGCTTGGGTGCGAGGAATCAGCGGCTTGATTGTGGGCGGGATGGTAGCCATCATGCTGGTCAAGATACTGGGCCAGGCGCGGCAGGTGAGGTTGAGTGAACAGCCGGTGGTGGAAGCGAGCATGGTGCCGACGATAGGCCAGATCATTTTTGCGGTAGGGGTCGGATTTTTCCTGGCGGGTCTGGCGGCCCATCAATTAACCGAGATACCGTTGCCCCATTTGCTGGCGGCGCCGCTGCTGGTATCTGTTGTAGCTTATATTTACGGGGCCCAGGATTGGATTATCGAGTCCCTGAACGGGGGCGGGGCGGCATTTGTACCGGTCTCGGTGACGTTCGCGACTATTTTGCCGGTGCAATATATTGGCGTGGGAACCCTGGCGGTGATCTTGGGGTACTATTATAGCGTGGGAATATCTGCACACCGGGCCGCCCGTCGGAAGTGAGTTGCAATTTTCTTTCGGCAACCGGTTTTATAACCCGGCCGTTCCCACAGGAACGGGGCGTTCCATTTCGCTGGTATAACTGATGCTGTGCAAAATTGGCTTTGGGCGTGCTCCGGGGATTGTTTTCTATACGGAGGCGGAGGACAAGGCCCGACCTTAAATATGTATGAAAAGAAGATCCGGGTGAAAAAAAAGGGAAAATAATGAAAAATTTTTTAATCCTGACGTGACTTTTGGGAAATACGTGGTAATAAAATAATAGAGAGATAAATTTATCTTACTATTTCGTCATCATTCGAAAGTTATTGAAGGCAAGTAATCGTTGTTATCAAAAGCAGGCATAAAGTTTAAGGCCGTCAAGATGGGGATCGCCACCGGGCAGATGCCCAACGTGGAACTCATCTGGTCGGTTCAAAGATCGGAAGGGCAGGAAGAGTGTTTCGGGCGAGGATTGGATTGCACCAAGGGGCGATGCCGCTGGCGAGAGCAATGTCTGAGTCTGGATTTTTTTGCCCGGTCATCCTTAACTTCCCTCTTGCATATGTCGGAAAGGGACGGTATAAAGGCATCCAATACAGATAAGGTTAGGAATAAAGGAAGCGGCTATGTTGAACGTGAGCCTGTCTCGGCAGGGGCCTTGGGGTCGGAGGAAATCGGCTCGGTTGGTTCTTGAACCATAAGGCAGCGACACACGGACAACTTATATCTTTCGAGCCGGGTGCTGAATAGCACTCGGCTTTTTTAATAAGTTTTTATTTTCACAAGGATTAAACAGGGCAGGGGGTGGGCCTACCAGGGCAATCTAACAATGAAAATGTGAGAAGCATATGGGCGGGGCAAGTGCCGCCCTGTATTACAGAGTTAAAGGATTGAAGGCGGTTTATAAATCTGCAAGGTAAGCATTCAGCCTTCTGTAGGCGGGTAACAGGAGCGGGGTGATTTGGCAGTTGTTACAGGCCCAATGAAACAGGATTTTTTGATCCTGGGGGTCGATGCGGTTGGGTCGGTAGGGATGGCGGATAAATTCGTCCACACAGCAGGGGGGAAAACCGAATAGAAAACCCTCAAAACGCTGAACGGGGGGGCTTTTATCGATAGGAGCGTGATCCCAGCGGGATTGATATAATTGAATATAACCCGGTGTGCGGCTGAAAATGGTCTCGGTTATGATTTTGCCGATCTTAACCGAGCGCAAAACGACGCCGGTGAGCAACTCCAATTGCGGTAGTAATTTCAGGATTTGGTCATCGGCGGGTTTTTCCCAGCGGCTTAAAGGTTTTATGCCCTGACAGGTCAACAGGGCCAAAAACGCCAATTGGGGGTCGATTTCCTTGAGGGCTTTGACGATGGATTTGGTCTGCGGGGCGTCAAGGTCCGGATGCGTCATTCTTGGTCTCAGAGCAATAATTCCGCCAAATCATTCTTTTTGAGGATCGGTGCTGGTTAACCAACGTTTCGAGAGTTCGGCGTAATCGGCCAGGTTGATTATACAATCTTTATTGAAGTCTCCCGAGCGATAGAGAGTTCCCAGGTCGCCGCAGCGCCGAGGCATTTGAAGGATTTGCACCAGCAGGGGGATATTGAGTCGGCTGCCGCCGTGGATATTACCGCAATAGCTGAACGAGCCGTGCTCCATATAATGCAGGGCGATTAAGGGGCAATCAACCGCCAATTCGAGTTGAGGATTGACGATGCCGGCGGGCCCCATATTGACGGTCTCCCCGCAGAGGGCACAGGTCTCCAGGCCGTGCTGAAAATCGCACCAGCGGTAGGTTTCTTTAGGAGGCGGATCGCCGCTGAAGCGATCATACCAGGGTAAGCGGCTGATGATGTCGGCGCACTGTTTGGCTAACTGGATACCGTCAGGGGTTAGGTTTTGGTCCTGATCGGGATCGTAGAGATTGAAACCGGCTTTGAGTTCTTCATAATCGGTTAAAAGATCGTGGTCCAGATCATTGGGATCGAGATAATAGTCGGCGGGATCTACTCCGATAGTACCGGGATCAATCTCGAAATCGTCAGGATTCCAGGGCAGTTGATGCTCATCATCATCTTTGGGGAGGGGCATCTCCAGGACACGCAATAGTCGGGCTATATCGACCCGGCCGTTGTGAATAGAGCCGGCACAGCTAAAAGATCCGTGTTCCATATAGTGAAGGGCTAAATCCGGTAGTAAGCCGCAATTCAGAGGATCGTGCGGGGCGGGATACTTCATTTGAAGTCTTGGATTGATAATCACCCAGCCGCCCATATGAATATCGGCGCCGCATATGTCGCATTGTTCCTGGCCGTCCAACGCGATCTCTTCTTTATAGATCGTCTCCGGCTCAGGTTCACCCCAGTTTCGAATCGGCAGGGCGGCAACGGCGGCGGCACAACGCCGGGCCAGTTCCATACCGTCGAGGATCTGGTTGCGATTTTGGTCGGGATCGAAGGGATTATAGCCCAGGGCAAATTCCTCCCGGTCGGTAAGCAGATCGCCGTCGGTGTCGGCTGCGACGGGCAACAGGTGATCGTGGTGTGGCTGGGCCTGTAGATATCTATTCATACATAGACCGGCGCCCAGGGT
>Ga0111186_1138_pt1 | contig 12062 bp, 8 predicted proteins | sample DeeMarSWOR324_28_FD_80243 | JGI IMG/M metagenome (GOLD analysis project Ga0111186, IMG submission 80243) | Phycisphaerae bacterium SM23_30 | reverse complement strand
TACCTTCTTCCCCAACTGGTACGTTGCAAAGGGATGCCGACGGTAAAGAGGCCGCCGCCGGCGGGTCGGTTTTGGGCCTCAATTTTCCCGCCGTATCGTTCCACAATGTCTTTACTAATAGCCAGACCCAGCCCGGTGCCTTTGCCCGACTCTTTGGTGCTGAAAAAAGGCTCGAAGAGCTTTTTCCGCACCTCGTCGGTCATGCCCGTGCCGGTATCGGCAAATTCGATGCGGGCCTGGTCGGAACTGCAGAAGGTGGTTACCTTCAATTCACCGCCGGCGGGCATGGCATCGAGGGCGTTTTTAATAAGGTTGCAGAAGACTTGGAAGAGATTGCCGCTGCGGATATTAGGCATCTCAGAGGCATACTGCCGGACGATTTCAACGTGGTTTTCCTGGGCCTGGGACTCGAATACTTTGAGGGCGTCCTCGGTAATTTTGTTGATGTCGGCTTCCTGGAAGGCCGAATAGGTGCTGCGGGAAAACTCCAGCAGTTCACTGATGATCTGCACCATCCGCATGAGTCCTTTGCGTGATTCCCGGAGGTAATGGGGGATTTGATCCGAGGTGGCATTTTCCGCCACGCGGAGGGCCAGGTTGATGTAGCGGAGGATGCCGTCGAGGGGGTTATTGAGTTCGTGGGCGATGCGGGCGGCGAGTTTTCCAACGGCGGCGAGTCTTTCGGCGGCGGCCAGGTCCTCTTCCATGGCCTTGAGAGCGGTGACGTCATGTATCAAGAGGATGCCGCCCAGCAGTTGATTAGTGTTCTCATGAGTTAGGGGCGTACACATCAAGCTAAGAGTGACACTTTGGTCGTTCCAGGAATAGGGCACGGCTTCGAAGGTGCAGGCTTGGGCGGTATTGAGGGCCGAAAGGAGTTTATCGGACCATCGATCCTGACCGTCGTCGCCGGTTCCAGCGGCCAATACCTGGGCGACGTTGGAACCGGGAGCCAGCGTTTGGCAGGCCAAAGGATTGCTGTCGGTAATATTAAGGTGAGAATCAAAGGCTATTACACCCAAGGGCATATTTTTTATGAGCTGCTGGCCTACGTCTCCAAAACGCAACGGTGATCGAGCGGCAGGGACATCAAGCTGAGGGGCACTATCTTGTTTATTTTCAGGCATCTTATTAATATATAAGCGATTAACTTATGATCCTTTGGGAGAATTAGAGGCAATTCGCCGGAATTGCCGTTGTTTATAAAATACAATTTATTTGAACAAAAGTCAAACGGCTTGTTGATATTTTTCAACATTTGATGTGATACTGTGGAGGTTGAGCAACAATATGGTATTATTTACCGGGGCTTGAAATGATAAATAACTTATTTTTCAAGATGTTACGTTAAGCTTTATGTCTTTTATGCAGGGCATTTTGAAGGTTGTTAATTATCCGAGTTTTTACATATGAAGGGCAGAAAACCAAAAGGGATTCAAAATGATTTACAGGACCTACGGCCGGACGGGTAAGAAGGTTTCTGCGGTGGGTTTTGGGGGTATGCAGTTCGACACCGGTAAACCGATGGAGCAGAACGCGGAGCTGCTTTTATATGCCTATGAAAAGGGGATTAATATCTTCGATACGGCGCCGCGATACTGCCAAGACCAGAGCGAGGACATATTCGGTATAGCATTGAAGCAGATGGCCCGCCAGCGGGATAAGTGGTACGTTTGCGACAAGGGCATGCCGGATGAGAATGAGACGTCCGATAAAGCGCGGGCCTCGGTGGAGACGTCCCTGAGGCGGTTAAAGGTGGATAAGATTGATTTTTATTACATATGGTGCGTCCGCAAGATGGGGCATTACGAGACGGCCATGAAACCGGGGGGGCAATATGAGGGATTGCTGCGCTGCCGGGAGGAGGGGCTGATCGATCATATAGTCTTGTCAACGCACCTGCGCGGCGATCGGATTAGCTGGATACTGCAGGAGCAGAAAGTGGAGGGGGTGTTGATGGGGATAAATATTTTGAATTTTCCCTATCGCTGGGAGGGGGTAGAGACGGCCCATCGGTTGGGTTACGGGGTGGCGGCGATGAACCCGTTGTCGGGGGGGCTGATTCCTCGGTACGAAAAAGAGTTAAAATTCCTGGCCGGCCAGCAAGAGACGCCGACGGAGGCGGCGCTCAGGTTCTGTATCAGTTGTCCGCAGATTACGGTTACGTTTAACGGTTTTACCACGAAAAAGCATATCGATATGGCGTGGGCGGCGGCGGAACGGAGTAAGCCGTTTAGCCCGGCGGATCTGGAAAGATTAAAAAAACACCTGTCGGAAAACATGAACGAGCTGTGCACGGGCTGCGGTTATTGTTTGAAAGACTGCCCCCAGCATATACCCATTTCAGCGTATATGATGTATTACAACGAAAAACTAATCGCCCGTAGAAGCGACGAGAAGATGATCAGGGCGATGGATGATTACCTTTTTTGGGGCACCCTGGCCGAGCGAGAGGCGACGGCGGCCCACTGCACCGAGTGCGGAAATTGCGAAGAAGCCTGTACGCAGCATTTAAATATAATCGAGCGCTTGGCCCAAATGGCACAATGGGAGAAAGAGGCGGAAAGGATAAGATATAAGGGATAAGAAAAATGACGATCATTAAGATTTTTCGGGAAAGGGAGTGACAGGTTATGAAAAAGAAGGTGGTGATGGGGATTGTAATCGCATTAGGAACCACATTATTCCTGTTATTTCTGGGCTTCGTGTGGTTCATGACGGGCGAGCCGGTGATTCGGGTGAATTATGTAAAAAAGTTGAATGAGCTGGTGCGACCAGCAGGAGCAACGGATGATCAAAACGCGTGGAATGATTATGAGCGGGCGATGCAATTATATGCCTATCCTGATGATATTGTATCCGATGTGATTGGATCTGTAAAATGGGAAGATGAATCGCATTATCGGTTTTCTAAGTTAGCCCCAGAAGATCAAGAAAAGATTCAACGATGGGTGGTTCAAAACAAGGGAGAGTATGAAAAATTAATTAAACAAGATGAAACTACATTTAAGGTTATGATTTCCGATAATGATATGATGGATACATACAGGTATAGTGAATATGAGATTTTGAAGACTTATTTACCTGGGGTGTTGGCCTATGAAGAGGAACACGATCGTTTGTACCTGATGGGTTGGCGGATTAGTGAGAAAATTATTAAGGAGGATTTTCCTGAGAAATGGCATCGAGGATTATCGGCGGTGATTTTGGATAAATGGATAAAGCGATGTCAAGTAGAAGAGAAGTATATAACAAATTGGCTAAAACAGAATGAAGAGACATGGCAATCTGTTTTGGCCGGCAATAAAAAGCCTTATTGCTGGTATAGTTATGATGAGAGCAAGACTATGTGGGAGGGCATGAATCGGCCCGGCTGGTGTCGAACGTTGGGTAGGCTGGGGATTTGGCGAACGATTATTGAACGAGAGGAGAGTAATTATAATCGGGCTATTGACGAATGCTTCGAAGTAATTTCGATAGGAAAAAAAATAAAAAATTGTAATGATCCCCCGTTAGCACAATTGAATGGTATTTCGATTTTGGACATGGGGTACGACCAGTTATTTAGGATTTTAGCTTATGGAACCTTTTCACATAATAAGCTTTTTGAAGTTCAACAAAGATTAGAAAAAGTGCATGCAGATGGGTATCCCCTGGTGAAATTCGAAAGTGAGCGGTTATTTTTTCTTGACAGCGTTCAACTATTGTTTACCGATGGAGGTCCAGGAGGAGGCCATATGATTCCCAGACAAACTGAAGGAGTACCCGCTATTTATTATAATGTTGATGAAAATATATTTACCAAAACTTATTACTGTTTCTTACATGCCGGTAGGAATAAAACCATAGCCAAAGCCAATGAAATGTATGATGAATTTAATAAGCTTGTTGAATACCGTCCTTATCAAGTAAAACATGGTGAAGTAAAAAAAATGAAGGAATTGCCATCGAAAAAATATCAGCTTGTTTATGCATTATTTCCTAATGATAGTTATATTATTTATGATTACCGAAGCAAATCTATGTACGAATCGTTGTTATTGGTGTTGTCGTTGCAGAGGTGGGAGTTGGAGCAGGGGATATATCCGGAGAGGTTGGAGGAATTACGGGAGGGGGGGTATTTGGAGGAGTTGCCGGATGATCCGTATGGGCCGGGGGTGTTGGCATATGAGCGGCGGGGGGGGGATTTTATATTGTACAGTTGGGGGGAGGATTTTGACGACGACGGGGGAGTGGAGAATCCGAATAGTTTTTGGGGCCGGGGCGAAGAGGGAGGGGATTATGTGTTTTGGCCGATAAAAAATGAGTAGATGGGTAGATGAGTAGATGAGCACGGTATGAAGTGGTTTACGGGTTGGTTGGTGCGTAAGTTTATCATCAATTACCAGGATATTGACAATGTCAAGGTGCGGGCGCGGTATGGGTATCTGGAGGCGTGGACGAGCATAGTTATTAATATGCTGTTGTTTGCGGTCAAGATGGTATTGGGGGTGATGGTGAACAGCGTGGCGGTGATCGCGGATGCGGTGCATACGCTCTCGGATACGGGCACGTCGATAATAATATTGATCGGTTTCAGGATCGCCAAGCGGCCGGCGGATCGGGAGCATCCGTTTGGGCACGGGAGGATGGAATCAATAGCGACGCTGATTGTGGCGGTGCTGCTGATGGTGGCGGGCTTTGAGCTGTTGCGGTCGGCGGTGGAGCGGATTCTCAAACCGACGGTGGAAAAGGCCGAAATCACCTGGTTGGTGGGATTGATATTAATCGGGACGATGGCGGTCAAGGAATTGATGGCCCGGTTTGCCCGGGAGATGGCGCTTTTGGTCAAATCGAAGACGCTGCAGGCGGATGCGTGGCACCACCGCAGCGACGCCCTATCCACCCTGCTGGTGCTGGCGGCGATGGTTTGCGCCTACCTGGGATACTCCTATGTGGACGGGGTAGCCGGGGTGGGGGTGGCTTTGATTGTTATATACAGCGGGTATGCGATTGGGCGGGATGCCATCAGCCCGCTTTTGGGGGAGCGGCCCAGGCAGGAGCTTTTGGACGAGATTAAAAACACTGCCCGCAGTTTCGAGGGAGTGCGGGGCGTGCACGACGTGATCGTGCATCGTTATGGTCAACACAAAGTAATCTCTTTACATATAGAAGTTTCGGCGGAGGAATCGGTAACCAAGCTTCATGACCTGTCGGAAGAGGTGACCGAAGCGATCGAAAAGAAGTGGGGCGGTTCCGCGGTGGTGCATATTGACCCGTTAAACAAAGACGCAGAGTGAAAAAGCGCTATCGGCGCGCCCTATGGGGCTTATAGCTGCCACCCTGCATTTCCACGAGACTATAAGTTTTTTTCGGTAAATCCCCGGCGATAAGCCGCCAGGCTGTTATCGCCGCAACCCTGACGGGTGCCTGCCGAGAAGGCTTATCAAAGGCCGATAATATAAAGGCACGCCTGATAAAGAAAATAGGGAAAAAAGGATTGTTACAAGGGGTGATAACTAAGGTCCGGCTTTTATCAAAACCCTCATAACTGCCTTAATCGTTATATCTTTTATGTCCCTACTTCATTGGCGCAAGGGGATAACCGATAAGTATCAGGAATTGCTATAGACCCGGTTTAGTTTAACGCGTGGGGCGAAAACCCACTTTACGGACGGGATTCCCGCCTGCTCGGGGATGACCGAACGGGATGGTTATCTAAAAACTTTGTAACTTCAGCTTAGGATCCGGGTTCGACAGTTATGTATTTATTACGAGACCCTATAATTCTGACGTTGTTATGCCTGGCGGTATTATGCAGTTTCATAGCACTGCGCCCGCGTCGTCGGCCCGAGGTTTGGCTGATGGTGCTGACTATTTTGCTTTTTGCGCTGCCGCGGGCGGGTTTCGTCTTGCGGCAGGTTTTTCTGCCGCTGCCTCTTACGCACCTTTTGGCGGCGGTATTCGTGGTGGAATGGCTGCTGCTGCGTAAGACGCCGTACGGGGGTCACCGGAATTTCGGGCGCTATTTTCTGATTTATGCGATTATTGTCGGTTTCGGCCTGGCGGTGGGTCTCAGCACCGGAGGTACGCGACTGGTGGCGTTTCTGGAGTTGAGCTTTTATCTTTTCGCCATGGGGCTGTTTTTTTACACCAGTGAGACATTTCGTCAGCGGCGTCATTTTATCATGTTCGCCCATTTGGTATTGGGCATCTCGGTGGTCATAAGTCTTTATGGAATAGCCCAAAAATATCTGGGCGCCAGCACCTTGATTCCTTATGTGACTTACGCCAGCGGGGGTAGGGATATATCCCTTATTGCCGACAGCGTAAGAACACGGGTGCTTTCCAGTTATGGAGACCCCAACGTTCTGGCCAGCCAGTTGATCCTCTTTGTGGGGATTTCTCTGGCGATGGTCGTCGGGCGGGGTTTATCAGGCAGGGCGCGTGTATTAGGATTATTTGTCCTGCTGGTCAACGTTATCTGCATAATATTTACCGGTTCGCGGGCCGGTATGATCTGTCTGGCGCTGCTGCCCTTGATCGTACTTTACTGGCGTACCCGCTGGATCTTGTTGACCTTTCCGGCGCTGGTCGTACTGGGAGTGATCTGGCTGCCTTCATTGATGGAATCGGTACTGGCCGGCAAATTAGGCAGATTGGGTCCCGGGATCACTATCGATCCGGGCGACCTGCGGGCGCGGTTTCCCGTGATGGCCTGGCAGCTTTTACAGGCGGTGCCGTTCGGCTGCGGCTGGGGCAACACGGTGGAGCTGCAAGTCTCGGGGCTGAACTGGTCTTTTGTTCTGATACCGGCGGAAGTTATTTGGATGGGGTTTAATTCTTTTTGGTTGAATCTGTTCAGCCGACTGGGGGTGCCCGGCGTGATTGCCTTTGTGGTTCTTTTAGTGGTCTTGTTCCGATACGTCTGGAAACAAACCCGTTTAGTGCAGGATGCGTGGGTGAGGGCGTTTTTAATCGGGGCCCTGGCCGGTTTTGTGGGCCAATGGGCTATCTGGATGGTAAATAACACCTATATGCTGCCGGGGGGCGGGCTCAATTTTTGGTTTACCTTCGGCATGTTAGTGGCGGGCAGCCGGGCCTTTGCCGAACAACCTTATCCGGCGCTGCTGCCGGTGCAGCCGGTCTGGCCGGCAGGTCAGATAGCTCCGGCATAAATTTAGTGACTTAAGTTTCGCCAAAAGTGCAGTTATTAAAATCAGGTACCACGGCTAAATGAAAATTGTTTATCTCAACGGTCCTTATCGCCGAAAGGCGTATTCGCGCAGCAGCCGCAGTCCTGCTGTTACTAAAAGCGGGACTATGTATTATCCGATATGGCTGGCTTACGCAGCGGGGCTGGCGCAAGAGCAGGCGGATTTCGAAGTAGAGCTGCTGGATGCGGTGGCGAGAAAATACGATCGGCAGCAATTGGGGGAGCATTTGAAAGAATCCCGGCCGGATCTGGTTTTTTGCGACACCTCCACGCCCAGTATTTATGAGGACGTCGCCACGGCCGGCGCCATCAAGGAGGCCTTGCCTTTTTGTCGGGTGGTGATGGTGGGGACCCATGCGACGGCCCGGCCCAAAGAGGTGCTGAATCTGGATGAGCGCATCGACGCTGTCGCCCTGGAAGAATATGATATTACGGCGATCGAATTGGCCCGGGCCCAGGAGCAAGGCGGATCGTGGGAAACGGTGGCAGGGCTTTGCCTGCGCGAGGGTGAGCGGATAGTATATACGCCCGGGCGGCCCTTGATGGAGAATTTGGACCGCCTGCCCTTCGTCAGCAAAGTTTATAATGATTTTTTGCAGGTGGAAGACTACTTTTTTGCCGCGGCCCAATATCCCATGGTGATGATGGTGACCAGCCGGGGCTGCCCCTATCGGTGCGACTGGTGTATGTATCCGCAGGTGATGCACCGGGGAAAATATCGGAAGCGCAGTGCCGCAAACGTGGCGGCTGAGTTTGCCTATATCGCCGAAAAGATGCCCTGGATTCGGGAAGTGGGCCTCGAGGACGATCTTTTCACTGCCGATAAACAAAGGCTGCACGAGATTTGCCGCTTGCTGATCGAGAAGAACAATCGTCTAAACTTCTGGTGCGATACCCGGGTTGATCTGGATTACCAATCGATGTGCCTAATGAAAGCAGCGGGCTGTCGGTTGTTGGTTGCGGGTTTTGAAAGCGCCGACCAGGACATCCTGGACGGCATTCACAAAGGCACGCGGGTGGAGCAGGCGCACGAATTTATGGATAGGGCGCGCCGGGCGGGGCTTTTAGTGCACGGCTGTTTTGTACTGGGCAATCCCGGCGAAACCGCCGCCAGCCTGCAAAGGACTCTGGAACTTGCCAAAAAGCTGAATCCGGATACGGTGCAATTTTTTCCTATGATCGTATATCCCGGTACGCGGATGTATCGATGGGCCAAAGAAAACCGGTACCTGCGTACGGAAGATTATAACGAATGGCTGACCGCCGACGGCCTGCATGCAAGCGTAGTGGATCTGCCGGGGCTCAGCGCAGATGAGGTAAGGCGGTTTTGCGATTATGCCCGCCGACAATTTTATCTGCGCCGAGGTTATCTACTTAAGAAACTGGCACAATCATTAACCGATGTCCGCGAAGCGCAGCGTAACATCAAGGCGTTGCGGCGTTTCGCCCCCTTTTTGGTGAAAGCGTCATGACGGTAGAAATATGTGAAAAACCACCGAGGATTAAAAGCAGGGCGCCGGTGCTCTGGGAGTGGGTGAATTGTAATCTTTGCGGGGGGAATGACACCGAACCGTATCATCAAGAACGATTGACTTATTTTGACCGGGAGTTTGATTTTAGGATTGTGCGCTGCCTTCAGTGCGGTTTAGTCTATACCAATCCGCGTTTGGTCGATCACAACGGCACATATTTACGGGGAGGTTCTGAGGCGCCGGGCGAGATTGAAAGACACGCTCAGGCCAAAGCGCCGATTTTCAAGAGGGCACTCAAGGAAATCAGGAAGCAGCAAAAACGTCAGGGCCATGCGCCCGGTGGAACTCTGCTGGACGTCGGCTGCGGCAGCGGTCATTTTTTAGGGCAGGCGCGACGGTGTGGTTTTGAAGTCTGTGGGATCGAACCGGCGGAAATTTGGGCTGCCTATGCGGCCGAGACTTTCCAGGTACCGGTGTATCGTGATGATGTGTTAAAAGTCCAATTGCCTTTTGAAGGCTTCGACGTGGTGACCGCCTGGGACGTTATCGAACACGTAGCCGATCCGTATGCGGTACTGCGGCGCTGCGGGCAGTGGCTGCGACCGGGGGGGATCATGGCCTTGCGTTTTCCCTCGGCACCCTGGCAGAAAATAAAAGGGGTGGTCTTACATGATTGGTTATCGAGCCGTTGGCCGGCCTTCGGCGCGACGATGCATTTGTATTTCTTCAGCAAACACACGTTTGAACTAATGGCGCGGCGGGTGGGATTAGAAGTGTTGCGTCTCCGAACCACCTCCACCGAAGCCAACACCCGCAGTTTGCTCGGGGACTGCGCCAAGGCGATCAGTCATTTGACGCTGCGCGGCGTAGAAATACTCAGCCGCCGCCATCTGGGTAATCTGGAGGTTTATTGTCGAAAGGTGCGTCCATGACCGTTTTAGCCGGCGTCATATTAAGATTGATATTCTGGTCGAGCTTCGGCGCCATGGTATATACCTATTTTTTATATCCCCTGTTGCTGATGCTGCTGTCGTACCTGGTTTCCTGGCAGCGTAAGCGAAAAAACTCGGCCCGGTTGGATTGGCCGGTTACGGAGCAGGTCCTGCCCCGGGTTACGATGGTCATCAGCGCCTATAACGAGCAAGCGATTTTGCCGGAAAAGATCGCCAACTGCCGGGAGCTTGATTACCCCGGCGATAAAATATCTTTTCTGATCGGCTCCGACGGCTCCAATGACGGCACCTTCGGCATCTTGCAAAAAATCACCGATCCCCGATTCCGCGTCCTGCACAGTCGGATGCGCCGCGGAAAGGTGCAGATGCTCAACCATATGATGAAGTTAGTTACGGGTGATATTGTGGTTTTCTCCGACGCCAACACCATGTATCGACCGGATGCCGTTCGAGAGTTGGTGAAATTGTTCCAAGCAAAGAAGGTGGGAGTGGTCATTGGTAAACTGGAGCTGTCAGTACCGGATGACGATGTCGATGCCTGTCGTACGGAAAGTCTTTATTGGCGATATGAGAATCGCATCAAACAGTGGGAAAGCGCGCTGGGGGCCGTGCCCACGATTAACGGAGGCATATTCGCCATTCGCCGGGAATTATTCCAGGAGCTGCCGCCCACCACCGTCACGGAAGACCAGGTATTGGGTATGAAAATCATGACGGGCGGTTATCGCTGCCTGTTCGCCAAGGAGGCCCGGGCCTGCGAGACGGTGTCCAGCTGGAAAGGAGAATTACAGCGGCGGATCCGCATCAGCGCCGGCAACTTTCAGTCTTTGTTTTTGGTGCCGGCAATTCTGCATCCCCGCCTGGGTTGGGTAAGTTTTGCCTTTATCAGCCATAAGCTGCTGCGCTGGCTGACGCCCTTGTTGTTGGTAGGGATGCTTTCCGCCAGGATTGTTTTATGCCTGCGGTTTATTAGGAGTGATGCTGCCTAAACTGACCGGGATACTGAAAGTGCTCTCGGTGCCGAAGTATTTTCTAGCGATGAACGCCGCGATTCTGATTGGATTGGGTCGTTTTCTGGCAGGCCGACAACGCACCACCTGGACTAAAGCCTCGCGACTTTAAAATAAAAATCATTCCTACCCCCAGGCCGGGCAAGGTTCCCGATCCCTTTTTCGTTTGAGGAGTTTCATGACGGCGCCGGCGATTTGGCAGGGGGTGGTGGAGGAGGCGTAATAAACCTTTGGGTAATTTTCGAGATATTCGGCACTGTCGCCGTTACATGTCACGATATACTGTTCTTGGGCACGAGCGTGCAGCAGGCGTATAACCTCATGAAAAGGTCCGGGACCGGCCACCACGGCGTCGCAGGCGCTTACCAGATCGTCGAATGCAAAAGTTTGCGGGTCGTGATAAATTGTGCCAACGGCGTCCATGGTCTTCTGCCAACGCTGCAAACGTTGCTGAACAATCGGGTCGCCGGGGCCGGCCACCAGCAGGGTGAAATCCCGAAGGGCGTGTCCGAGCAAGGCGGCGGCCCAGACCACGGGTTTCAAAGCGGCGGCATGCCGGGGTCGGGAAAGGGCTAAAATTAACGGACCTGTTTTATCTTTTTTAATTTGGCGGCGCAATAACTGCCGGCGGGTGATACCAGGTCGAGGGGCCCAAACGGGGGGAATTTCGACCGTAATTCGTTCGGGATTGAAGTTAGCTTTGAGCAGGGGTGCGGCAATGAAGCGACCGACACAAATAAATTGTTTGACGCAGGATCTCAATAGTTTCAGACGCCTCAGGGCCTCGGGGGTGATATATGCGGTAAGGTGCAGGATGATTTCGGTATCTTTTGGAGCCGCCGCCAAAAGCAGCGGGGCTTTTCGGCCCGGCAGGTAACAATGTAATTGCTCGATGTGATGTTCGCAAAGCCAGCGGCGCCAGTTAACCGGGTCGTTATAATGGGGCCGGCGGAAGGGTGAAGGGGGTGATTTCAGATCAATTATTATCCTTTTATGGTCAGCAGAGTCGTCACCAGCGGTGTTCGTCGGCGCGGGCAGATGGCGTCGCCACAGGGGGTCCACTTCCGTATCCAATACAATCAGAGAGCGCAGCATGGTTTTAGTGAAAGTTATGTTCCTTCGCGGATTGGTTTGTGCTTATAAAAAAACCGGGCGATTTTTTGCGCGGCCTGGCGGCAGAGTTCGCGCACCAAAGGCAGCTCCTGGGACGAATCATTCGCCTCGATGAAACCCAAATCCATGGTAAAAGGTCGCTGGGTTTCGTCGAGGGGCCAGAGGCGCTTGCCGGAAGCAACGTCGATAACCTTGCCATAGCCGGTGATACGGGGTTTATAAAAGCCGGGTCCGGCTTCATGCTGAAGTTCAAAGTCGTCGATGAGTAAATAAAGCACTTGATCGGCGGCAAAATGCCGACCCAATTGTTGAATGGTCA
>Ga0111186_1064_pt2 | contig 12153 bp, 3 predicted proteins | sample DeeMarSWOR324_28_FD_80243 | JGI IMG/M metagenome (GOLD analysis project Ga0111186, IMG submission 80243) | Phycisphaerae bacterium SM23_30 | reverse complement strand
TGGGCGACTGGCTATACGATCCTGAGACCTACACGAGTAACAGTGATTTTTATGATTTTATGTCGTCGGAGTTCAATGACGCCAGCGGGGCGGGGTATCGACCTGAGGTTCTCGATGAAGACGGTAACGTAGTAGAAGAAGCGATAATAGATAACGGCTTGACGGTGACTTTTGCGATTCCCAATCCAGATGATCCTTCGGGAACAGAAGAGAGGAATTACGGCGCCTATACCAGCACGCGGATGGCGGCCCAATTGGAGAATCTTTTTCGGCTGGTGGGGGACGGATATATTGTAGCGGAGATGATGTACGCGTTAGAGTCGTTGAATACGGATACGCACCTTTATTTAGTGGTGGATGGTCAGCTGGTGGATGCCGATCCCACCGACGCCAATCCGAACACGCCGCTGGCCATAGCCCAAGCGGGTCGAGTTCTCGGATATGACGGATCAACGGAAGTGTCGCTGGACTTCAAGGAATTGATGGGCGAGGTAAAGGGTTTGCTGGAGGAGGGCGAGCGAGGGGAACATTCGGTGGGGGTACGGCTGGTGAATATGGTAACGGCGCCGGACGTGGAGGGCAGGTTTCCCGCGGAGCCGGGTGAAGCCGAATTAGGCGACTGGGTGTACGTGGTGGAAGAGGAGATGGCCGCCTATGCCAGCGGGCAATGGGACGCGGAGGGGGGTATTACCGGTTCGGACGGGGGTTTGCAGATAAGTCTTCAGGACGGTCTGTTTTCCAATCAGTCATCGATAACGTACACGGGTTCCTATGAGCATGAGTTTACCTTACACGGCGAGGGGTCGGTGAGCGTAGAACTGGCGTTTGCCATCGAAGGGGCGGGCACTTTAAGCGGGAACGACACGCTGGATTTGCTGGTGACGATCGTGGATGAGGCAGACGTGATAGAAGAAGGGGAAGAAGTAGATCCAGAGGAGATACAGACAGAGGACATTGTTTATTTTTTGAATGAGTTGGGGGACTATCAGGTGGAGTCTGCGAGCGTGGGGGGATCAGACATAGAATATATGACGATTACGTTGAGCAGCGGCACGGCCATAGAGACCCTGCCGCCGGAGACCTATAAGCTGCGGGTTTCCGGGGTGTTGATCGACCGCAATCCGATTGAGGCCAAAGACAGCGAGGGCATCCTAAAGCTGGATAACATCAATGTTATTACGACGGAAGAGAGCTTCGGCGCCGATTTCAACGGTTCTCCCCAGATACAAGGATGGTACTACGAGGACGTAGATAAGGAAGATCCGGCGGGAGTAGATCCGAACGACACGGTGGACGGTTATTATGATGACAATGCCGACCGGCAAGACAATACGCCTTTGCCGAACCCGGAAACGCGGGTGCCTCCGGCGCCGGGGGAAAATTTAGAGAGCGGGGGATTGGTCATAACGCTAGGGTCGGAAGTAGTGGTGGAGACGGATTTGCGGGGTTCGTTTCTGCGTGATTTCGAGATGGGCGGGGCGGCGGAGATATCATTCTGGTTTCAGTGCCTGACCGACGGGAATATCGGGGAAGGCGAGACGATCACTCTGGTGGTGAAGATTGACGGAATAAATGTCACCAGTGACACGGATCCTGATGAATTAGCGGCAGAAGATCCGCGGCAAGAGATGGAATATATCAGTTATACAATTCCGGCGCCGGAAGTGGGCGGTCCAACCGACCCTTATCCGGGTATGACCCTCTGGAATCAAGGCGGCTGGGAGCAAGTAACGATAACACTGGAGGATCGAGAGGAGGGCGATCCGGAGTTTGATATTCGGGAATTGTGGGGTCTGGCGTCGGGGGGTCACACGATAGCGATAGAGGCGTGGTTATCAAGCAACCGGCTGTACGGGGAGGAATTTCACTTTGCCGAAGATAATGAAGACTGGAGTTTTTCCGGCGACACTTCGGGGGTTTGGAACCTCGATTCCGGTTCGGAGGGGGTAGGAGACGGGGGGTTGTTGATGACGCTGGGCAATGAGGCGGATGAAGAGATGAATCTGGAGGGTATCTATGAGCATTCGGTACAAGTGGATGCCAGTACGGGACTGAGCGTTGAGTTTTCATACAACATACTCCGGGGCAGCGCGCTGCAAGGAGGTGATGTGTGTAGTTTGTTATTGTATTTATACGATTCCGAAGACCTAGTTGTGGGTTATCGGCCGATAGTGCTAAACACAAACCAGAATCTATCCTGGCGGTCCACAGGCCAGATTGATCTCGGTGATTTGGAGGCGGGAGAACAATATACGGTGCAAATTGTGGCCCGATTGAACCATAGCCAACCGTTTCCCGGTGGCAAGTTGGAGATTCGGATTGACGATGTACAATTTATAGGGACCACATCAGGGACGGCGATGGTGCGTTTGGACGATATATTTGTACTAGGCAATCAAGAGGGGGCGGTGAGGCTGGATAATTTTTCCGTGTATCAACGGGTGGTGCCGGAGGAGGCGGGTACATTTTTCGATTTTATCTTTGATCCGCTGGGTCAAGAATGGGAATATGCAGACGTCAATGATCCGGGCAGTTATGTAAACGGAGTCTGGGACGCGAACGGCGGGGAGCATGTCGCCGGTGACGGGGCCCTGGTAATGACCATTGGGGACGGCCAGACATCTCTGCAGGATTTGGCAGGACGATTCATGTATGACTTCACCCTAGAGAAGGCACAATATGTGGACGTTGATTTATCCTATTTAATTGGGATAAGCGGCGAAGATACCAGTCTAACGGTGCTGGATGTAACAGCGACCATCGAAAGTCAATCGGAACCGGGGACGCCTTTATTAACAATTTTGACGGATCAGATCACCACTTCAGGTACGGCCCCGAACAGCGGCTGGCTGAACCTGCCGGCAACGGTTGATAATATGATTCTTCTTGAAGCCGGCTCATACACTTTAGCGGTGGAGGGCAGATTGTCCAGCAGCGAGGCCGTTCCGGAAATTTTAGATGAGCTCGACGACGGGGATCCGGTGGGGGGAGGGGATTGGAGTTTTACCGACGTTACCGGCAATACCAGTTACCTTTACCAGAGCGACATCGGGCGCAGCGGCATGATCGGCGACCATGCTCTGGAGATAGTCCTGGGCGACAACGAAGCTGGAGAAGCAACCTTGAGGGGTGAATTAGGCTACGAGATTACTTGGGACAATGAGGGTGAAGCAGTAATCAAGTTTGACTATGAGTTTCAAACGCGCGCCGGGGTGGATGTTGACGATATATTAGGCTTGAACGTGTACCTGGATGACGGGGTCAATCCCCGCTGGTTAATAGGTTCAGTGCCTGAGCTGGTCAGTCCGGGCCGGGCGGAGTCAACCGGCTGGCTGGATCCGGTGGTCTTCGATACCAGCACCGTTCTGGGTCAACTGGGGGCGGGTGATTACACGTTGATTTTTGAAGGGGTATATACCGGTTACGAGACGGGGGATAAGGGTTTGGTTCATATAGATAACGTGGCAGTTCACCGCCGGGGTGCGGGGGCGGGGCTAGGGACCGTCAAGCTGGACGACGTGGAGTTAAGTTTGGTACATCAAACTCAGTTCAGCTTTAACAGCGATCCGCCGACCGAATGGGTATATCAGGACTTGAGGCCGTTTCCGGATCCGAACGATCAGGTGGGAGGCTATTGGGACGCCGACGCCGGTCCCGAGGGTACGGGCGATGGAGCGTTGGTAATGACTTTAGGCAACGGGTTTACGTCGATGGGTGAAATACGAGGACGATATGAGTATGAATTTACGATGATCCAGGACAGTTTTTTAGACGTGGAATTGATGTATTTCCTGGAGACGGGGGCCGATACTGATCCTGGTGAAACCCTTGACATAATAATAACGATCGAGGAGCCGGCGGCGCCCGGGGTTCCGGTGTTAACGATACATGAAGACGAGGTGGCGGCCTCCGGAGGGGCGTCCCATACCTACGGTTGGCACAGCATTTCGCTGTCGGGTTTAGGGATAATGAATCCCGTTACGAACGTTTTGAGTCCCCTGCCGGGCCCGCAGGGAGAAGAGGCAGGGGTGGATTACAAATTGGTGGTTGATGTGTTATTGTCCGCCAGCGACGTAGATGCGGAAGAGACAGAAGCCTTTGACAACGGCGATCCGGTAGGGGGCGGTTCCTGGCAGTTTGTGCAAACCAACTTTATTACAGACTACAATTATCTAATCGACGGCGGCTCCAGCGGAGAGCCAGGCGATAATGCGCTGGAGCTGGTGTACGGCATCGGGCTGGCAGGGAGCGAGGAACAGAAAACCGCATTAAGATACTGGTTCACCTGGGACAGCACCGACGAGATGGTGATAAAATATTCCTATCAGTTTGAGACAAACGCCAGCATCGAGGCCGATGATTCGTTGATCCTCGATGTGTATCTGCACGACGGGGAGACCCTGTGGTTGTTGGACACGATAGATGATATGGCCGCCGGCGCGGGGCCGCAGGCGCCGGACTGGGTTACGGGGCGGGCGATATTCGGGATCGAACCGCTGACGAACCCATCGGTAGCAGAATATTTACTGATATTTGAAGGCAGGTTAAATGGTTACGACGTAGAAGATGTGGCGTATATTCGCATCGATGATGTGGAGATGCACCGTCTCAAAGACGGAATATCCACCATGAAACTGGATAACGTGAAGCTGGATTTTCCGATCGGCATCGGCGATTGGGAATATATCCCGGCGGGGGGCGACGTGGGCCCTGACGATGCGGCTGAAGGTTCAGAGGGTGCCTACGGAGGCAATGACGCGGTGGGGCCCGATCCTAATCCGGATGATGATGTCCGAGAAGGAGTATATGATTTTGGGGCCTGCATCCATACCTCGATGGCGGAGGTGGGCCGGCAGAGTTACATTATAGAGGATATGTACCAAGAGGAGCCGGGCGATCTGGTGGTCGGCTTTCGCTATCGCCTGGACAGCGATGATTTTAGGGCCATGAGCATTATGGTAGATGGAGTGCCCTATAACACGGAGAGTGAAGTAGGCCCGGTTGATTCGAGAATTATATACGGTTGGTGGAATTACCGGGGGGACAATGAAGATGATCGAAATACCGAATATACCTGTTTGTGGGCGACGGCGCATGATATTCCCAAGGGCAAGCACACGATCAAAATAGAGCTTGATGGAACCTCGGAAACCGATGAGCTGTGGTTGGACAATTTGACGGTGTTGACGACGCCGTTGACCAATGCGATCAAGCCGATAGCGACGCTGCTGCCGAAAGGTGCGGAAGGTGGGAAGCGTCATTTTGCGGTGGGGATTACGAATCAGGCGGTTAACCTAAAGGTATATGAAAACGAGACTGATATTTACACGGACGGGACCGTATATAGCTGGGAAGACGAGGAATTTGATGATGGTTATCAGACGGCGAGCATATTTGAGTTGGAAAGTGAAATAGAAGAATGGGTGCCTTACGGCTATGATATAGACTCGACCGCCCTGATAGATTTTATAGGTCTGGAGCCATTTTTGGGCGGCAGGGTGGATCCGCGATATGAGCTGCCGAACGGGGAATATATGTACCGTCTGGAGGATCTGGCGATCGGGGGCGATGCGATGTTGTGGGCGGCCATGCAGCGTACGGAGGTGGACTGGATCAATACCAATCCCGCTGACGACAGCGATAACGACCGGGCGGATATCCATCCGTGGGTTGAGGTGGTTCCGTACAGATATTGGAATGCGGACCGGACGCTACTGGATATTGTGGTGTGGCGGTGGGACGCGTTCTTGAACCCGGCGGATCCTGATGATGTGGCGGAGGTGTGGGTGGACACCGGCTTTTCTCCGGGCGTGACCAACGATGTCTATTATCAGGCGCAATTGGTTAGCAGTCCGTGGCAGATGCCGATAGTGGCGTACACCGATTCCAATGAACTGAGTGATGACGGTCAGGTTTACGCCCAGCGTTATGAGGGCGATGACACCTGGGGAGTTATGAATACCGAGAACGTGCAGAACGATAATAATTGGAGTTCGCTAAGCGGATATGACATGATCATTAAGCCGAGCGGTTATCCGATCGTAAGTTATCATATGAATCATTTGTGGTCGGATGGGATTCGGGAATTTCGGCCCCACTTTAACCTGGGTTACATGAGCGTTACGGAGGAATCCGGGGTGCCGAACGATGATATTCTGGATTTTGGAATTGTGCGTGACAATCCGGTGATCGAAAGTTTTGACATATTGAATGAAGGCCCGAGCGATTTGGCGATCCATGACATTCTGATCGGGGGGACGGGCCGCCTGCCGGAGGGGGCATTTACGCTGATGCACGATGATTATCCTTTGGTGTTGGAGGCGGGCGAGCAGCGGAAGAACATATCGATCATATTTGATCCGGCCGGCGTGGAACCGGGCAGATACACGGCGGCGGTAGTGGTGCACAGTTCCGATCCGGAAAAGATGCCGGCGGATAATCCTAGACATCCTTTCGGTCACTTTTACGAGTTGAACATGAATGTGGAGGTTTTAAGCCGGGCGGACATAGACGTTGAGCCGCTGGAATTGAAATTCGGCAATGTATATATAGACGAAGTTTCGGCGGGGAAGAAGCTGGTTATTACCAACGAGGGCGATGATCCCTTGACGATCAACCAGTGGTACTTTTTGGATAACAATTTCAGCATCAGCCAGGCGGTTCTGACCGATGTCAACGGTGTTAATACTTTGCTGGGGACCATCAATAAGAAGCGAGCCTCCGATGATGTAACGCTGGCGCCGAACGAATTTTTAACGCTGCAGATAGTGTTGGCCCCGGATGATCTGGGTTTTTATAACGACGTGTTGCATATTGCCAGCGACGATCCGGACGAGCCTTTGGTAGTGGCGGCATTGTCGGGCCGGGGAATCAGCCATGCGGCGATTGCGGTCTATGAGAATTCCGGGACGGCCAATGATGATCGGCTGGAGATGGGTCGGGTGATAATGGGTAATCAAGGCGAGGTGACGTTCACCATCACCAATGAGGGCAGCACGGCCTTGACGGTGTATAAAGTATGGGAAGAGGATGGTAATCCGGAGATAGACATCACGCCGAAGCTGAAAAATGAGGTGTTGGAGCCCGGTGAGATACAATTGATAACGGTGACGTATTATCCGGAACCGGATGATCCGGAGGATCCGAACTATCCGCCGGACGTCGAGGATTTAGAGACGCGGATACGAATCAGCAGCAACGATCCGGTTTGGGGGGAGGGTCGGCCGTATCTGGTAGATTTAGTGGGCCAGGCGGTGCCGCGGGTGCCAATCATATCAGTCACGGAGACTTCCGGCATTGCCAACGACAACAAACTCCAATATGGTACGGTCCAGATCGGGGAAATGACATATCAAACTTTTGCCATCCAAAACGTGGGTGGGGCAGATTTGATTTTGAAAAGTTTTGTCATAAATGAATGGCAGACTCCCTATTTTGTGGTGCCGGATATTACCCCCGCCCCGGATGATTTTCGCACGCTGGCGCCGGATGATTCGCTGTCGGTATATGTTTACTTCAACCCACAAGAAGCGGGTATTTATTCGCAGACATTGTTGATTCGCAGCAACCATTTAGATCAACCCGCCAACATCTACGAAATCAAACTGAACGGGCACGCGATAGACCTGGAACTGGAAGTGAAGGATTCACAGGGCGATGTAGGCGATAATCTGATTGATTTCGGGATTTTACCGGTGTTTCAATCGGCGCAGCATACGATAACGCTGATCAATCACGGCACGGATGATTTAGTAGTGAATTGGGAGGAATTGAGCGATCCGGATGACGTGTTTGAGCCGGATCCGGGTTCGGCCACCGATTTTATTCTTTCAGCGGGCGCCACGGAGCAGATCACGGTTACCTTCCTACCAGATGACAGTCAGTCTTATATGGGTTCAGTGTGGATTACCTGCCCGACTCTGGGCGAAGAGTGGCTGATCAACCTACAAGGGGTAGGGGCTGAACCGGGCGTGGGAAGCATAACCGATGACGAAATGAGCACTCCTCATGGGATGATCAACTTCACGGCGGCCCAGGGAGAGCCGTTAATTGCCCACTATCAGACCGCCGAGTATTCCTTTAGCATTACCAATAGTGGAGCCAGCGATCTCATCGTAGAAGCCATTGTGATCACCGAACCCTGGCAGTCGCTTTCCATAGACCAGATCGCTAATATTGAGAAGCGTACGGCGCCATTTATTATGAATATTGCCGGCGCCAAGCGGCTTGATCCGGACAATACCTTCGATGACATCACGCTGTTACCTGGTAGTGAGCTAACGGTGCCGGTGCTTTTTTCCCCGCAAAGCAAGTACGAGGATGCCGTTTGGTATGTCACCATCCTCACCAACGATCCCACCGGCAATAATCCGATCCTAAGTTATGTGGAACTTACCGGCGACAGTGATTATCCCCTTGAAGTAGGCAAGAGTGCCACCTTCAGTAACACCAAGCAAGTTTTTCCGGTGGACGGCAACTATGATAACTGGGTTACGGTCAAGCTTTCCGGTCCGGGTTACGCTTTGGTGGTGCTGAAGAACGGGGCGGCATCCGGCAGCGAGATTAAGAGGATTGAATTATACGACACCACCGAGAACAGTTCCCTGCTGGTGAGTTCGCGCCAGGGCACAAATCTAGGACAAATTGTCGCCGGCGCCATGAAGCAAATTGTGTTGAAGAATGTGGTGGTAGATGGCGAAGGGGCCGTTGGGGAGGCGATCGAGCTAAGCACGCTGGCCGACAAACTCATCGTGGCCGGGCTGGCGGACGGGGCCGATATAAGTATAGACGGCATTTTCCACAAAGGTATCAAGCTTGACCTGGGCCTGGTGGGCGACGGCAGTGACGTCAGCGTGAACGGTGATATTGCCCGTTTCCGGGCGTCCGGTTACGGCGACGGCACGATTGAAGCCGACAGCATTAAGACCTTCAGGATCAACGGAGGCGCCTTTGACGGCACCGTCCGGGTGGATGAATTTATAAATAAGGTCACACTGAAAGGTACGAGTGTCGGCGGCAGCTTTATCGCGCAAGGTGATTTGAACAAGATCAGCGCCGCCCGTGTTACTTTCAGCGGGGCGGTGCGGGCTGATAACATTGGTCAAGCCATCTTTAATAATCTGCAGGGCGCCGATATCAGCGTTAGAAATAACCTTAATTCACTGAAGGTTAAACTAAACGTGGAGGACTCTCGTATCCTGGCGGGCTACGATTTGGGCAACGACGGCCGACCGGGCGGATCAGGGGAGGCGGCTGATTATCTGTATCCCGGCGGGCATTTGGGAAGCATCGTCGTAAACAGAACCTTCAGCAACAGTTATGTAGCGGCCGGCGTGGAACCGAACGATCTAGGTAATTTCCTTGATCCGACCAACAACACCGCCACCGGCACTATCGGCAGAGTTAAATTTGGATATGTTGAGAATAATAATAACGGGATTCTGTTCGGGGTGGCGGCACACAGTTCTATCGACAAGGTGCTGGTGGGCAATACTTCGATCAATCCGAGCAGCGGCCCAGTTATAGACTTTGATGTGATGCTGATTTAAGTTTAAAGTTTAGCAAAATTGATTTTTTAGCAGGGGAGGGTCTTGTAAATAAGGCTGTGTCGTGGTACAAAATACCTCATGAGGATCATAGCCGGCAGCAAAGCAAGAGCGTCTCTTCTTTCCCCGCGTGATTTTGCCACGCGGCCTATTACGGATCGAGTCAAGGAAGCGGTTTTCGCCATTTTAGAGGGGCATATATCGGGCGTGCAGGTGATGGATCTTTTTTGTGGAACGGGGTCGCTGGGTCTGGAGGCACTAAGTCGCGGGGCGGGATATGCCCTGATGGTGGAAAAGGGACGGGATGCCGTTAAGCGACTGAAGAAAAATATCGCCAAGCTGAACTTCCAGGACCGCACGACGGTTATACAGGCTGACGCCTTTAAATACGTAGCCGACGGTCTGCCAAAAGCCGATGATAAAAATGCCGAAGAGTGTCAATTTCACCTGGCGTTTGTCGATCCGCCTTACGCTCTGTCGCGACAGGCAACGGTCGATTCAAAGCTGGGATTGCTGCTGACGGGGCTGGGCGATCATCTTATGGATAAGGCGGTGGCGGTGGTTCGGCACGAGCGTCGAGTCGAACTGCGGCGATGCTATGGTCATTTGCACCATTCGGATCGACGAGAATACGGCAGTATGGCGGTTACATTTTTGGAGAAGATTGTTGCCCGGTAAACGAAAAGCCAACGAACAGAGACCGATCCCGGCCCGTCAGGCGATGCTCAAGGTTATCAAGCGCCTGCGGCGGTTCGATTACGAGGCTTTATTGGCAGGGGGGTGCGTGCGTGATATGCTGCTGGGCCAGACGCCTAAGGATTACGACGTAGCAACCAACGCCGCGCCGGAAACAGTAGTGAGGCTTTTTCCCCGGACGCTGACGGTGGGGGCGCAGTTCGGCGTGGTGATGGTGCTGATAGGGGGTCGGCAAGTGGAGGTGGCGACTTTTCGCAGCGACGTTTCTTACCGTGACGGCCGCCGACCGGCAAAGGTGGTTTTCACCGAGGCCCGCGCCGACGCCGAAAGACGCGATTTCACCATAAACGGGATGTTTTTTGATCCTCTGGCCGAAAAAGTGATCGATTATGTGGGCGGTCAAGAGGATTTGCGGACAGGAGTGATTCGAGCGATAGGCGATCCCGAAGCCCGTTTTGCCGAGGACCATCTGCGGATGCTGCGGGCGATTCGTTTTGCCGGTCGGTTTGATTTTCCCATTGAAAAGCACACCTGGCAGGCCCTTATCAAGTATGCTCCCAAGATTAAACGGGTCAGCCCGGAAAGAATCGCGATTGAACTGGAACACATTCTGGTGGATCCGAACCGGGCCCGAGGGATGCAAATGGCGTATGAAAGCGGTCTGCTGGCTCCAATTTTGGTCTCGGTAGAACCCAGGCGATTGGAATTTGGTATCGAGATTTTAGGGCGGCTGCCGGTTCGCTGCAGCTTTGCTCTGGCTTTGGCGGCCCTGCTGGCGGAATGCGAGGCGAGAAATGTGGGCCAAACATGTCGAGATTTACGCGTCAGCAATGATTTGCGTAAACAAATCCGCTGGCTGGTGGATAACCGCGCCCGGTTCTTAGAGAATATCCCTGTTACCAGAGGTCACTTGAAAAAGTGGTTGGCGGAACCTTTGTTTGAGCCTTTAATACTTTTAACGCGCTGTTATCTTAAGGCCAAAGGTCAAAGCCTTGCACCTTTGCGGCGACTGCGTCGGCAGATCAAAGAATTAGGCGATGAACCTATTGCACCGCCGCGGCTGCTCGACGGCCACGAACTTATCCGCCTGGGGGCCACCCCCGGACCGATGGTAGGGCAGTTGGCCGAGGAACTCTACCTGGCCCAACTGGAAAACCAGGTGCAAACCAAAACCCAGGCCCGCCAATGGGTAAAAAATTGGCTTTCTAAACATCGTTAAATCAGGATACAGCTAACGCGTGGGGCAAAGCTCCACCATACAGGGTTTTAGAAGTTGCCTACCGATATTAAACCAGGGGCGGTAAATTTTTCTCTCGATCCTTAAATTTTTCAAAGGCTTCGTCATATCTTCCGATTAAATGGGGCCATGCCAGGGCGGTTACCGATTCGTAAAGATCGGGCGATAGGGAGGGAACGCCGTTATGGCAGAGGTTGGTCAGTTTTTCGCGAAGTTCGGCAGGGGATTGATATAGATGTTGATGGCGGAGGGAGGCAGGGATTAGTTCGGGATAACTTAACCTGTTGGGCAGCAAGGGGTAACAGCGGGCGGCAATGGCTTCGAGGATCGATAATCCGAAGAATTCGTGCCGTGCGGTTGAAACAATAATGTCGGCACGTGCTAATATTTTTTCGTATTCGGCACGTTCGGCGACGTAGCCGAAATGATCAATTTTATCAGATAGCGTTTTACGGGCCGCGGCAAATATGGGCGGGGCGATGCGGAAGGTTTGACCCGCCACTATCAGGCGAAAATCAATCCCGGCTCGGTGCAAGTCGAAAAGGGTCTCGAAAAATTCATCCGGATTTTTATCGTACTCCCAGCGATGATTCCATAAAACAGCAGGGGGATCAGGTTGGTGAGTAGTAGAGGTTTGTGTTTCGGCGGGGGGGGGACGTCCGGCAAAAGGGGGGG
>Ga0111186_1108_pt1 | contig 12290 bp, 6 predicted proteins | sample DeeMarSWOR324_28_FD_80243 | JGI IMG/M metagenome (GOLD analysis project Ga0111186, IMG submission 80243) | Phycisphaerae bacterium SM23_30 | reverse complement strand
AACCCGTTTTCTTCCTTTTGGAAGGTCTCGTCCCGGGTGTTCTTGATCAACTCGGCGATCCGGGTTATGGCATCATCCCAGGATATTTCCTCCCAGTCCGTGGCCCCGGGCGCTCGGTGCTGGACTGTTTTCAGGCGACGCTCGTTATTAGCTACCTGGTACAATGCCGCCCCTTTGCTGCACAGGGTCCCTTCGTTCACCGGATGTTCGGGATCCCCTTCTGTATTAATCACTTTACCGTCTTGTGCCGACACCACCAGACCACAACCACATCCACAGTAGGGACATATCGTCGTGGTTTCGACGGTGCGTTGGACCTTAAACTCCGGCGGGGCGGCCTGGGCTCGCTGGGGTCGGCCCAGCAGCAATCCCAGCGAGGCGCCGATTCCCGCGCCGGTACCCGCCAGAAAACCTCTACGCGTCATCTCCATCTTGATGATCTCCTTTCGTATGGGTCAAAAATTGTCAATCCGATGAAAATTACCGGATTAACTTTCCTGGACCTCGTTACTTTTCAACTCATCTAAGCAGGCTGCTCACAACGAGCCAACCACACCGGTTCGGCGATATAACCTTCTCTTATAGCGATGGGGTCAAGCGCGACAGCCGAAAAATATTCCCGTTCGTAATCCCAATCGTCCTTGTCGGATTCCTCCGGGTGAACAACCGTCTTTAGGTATCTCTTACAATTATCGCAGACATAAATGCGATATGAAGCAAATTCTTCCACGGTGAGATAACCCAGTTGATCCTGGGATTGATTTCCGCAGAAAGGACAGCCTATCCGGGCGAAAACCCACGAGGTGTTACAGCAGCAGCACCAAAGCCGTCGGCGTCCCGGCGCGCCGATCATCCTTCCCAAAACCGGATTATGCCCGCAGACTGGACAAAAACCCTTTTGCCAGGCGCTGAGCTGAGTCCGGTCTAAAAGAAGCTCAGCGGCCTGTTGGCGGAAGGGACGGGCCAGGTAAAGCGAAAAAAACTGCAGGGCGTCTATATCTAGAGAAAATTTCTGGGCCCAACCTTGTAAGGCGTCCCAGCGGTGCCGAAGGGTCGCCTCCAGCAGCTTATCCGCCGGTATTTGCCCCGAGCGGTACGCCTGGCCGAGTTTCTCCCAGTCTTCGGTTTTCTCGGACAGATGTTCCTTGAATGCGTCTATAAGTAATTCAAAAACCTTATCCGCTGCCCCTTCTTTGACTTTGATTCGCTCCGGCGCAAACAGATATTCACCCTTTTCCAGTTGTTTTTGAATCTTATCTTTTTTATCAGGTTCGACGCAAAGGCTCTCGAATAACTCTTCGTCGGACACCGCTGCCGCCATCTCCCGCATTGCTTCGGATAATTCGCCGGCGCTTTTTGAGGTGTCTTGTTGTTCAGCAAACGTCATAGGGGCTTCCATAAAAGCCGAACTCAAAAGCACACTGGCTCAACCAGTTTTTCTGCTTATTGCATGTATTGTACAAGTGTATAGCACAAGTATACAGCATAAGATTAAGTTTGGTAATTCTAATATCCTACCTGAGGTTGTTCAACAATTTTTTCCCGAAAATAAGAAAATTCGCTTCTTTGAGTGAAATGATGAGTATTTAGCTAATATTAACCCTCTCCTGCCGTATACGATCGAGTGCAAAGTTCTCGCTGCTGATATTACATTAATATTTTAATACCAAGGGTTTACATCTTACGGCCGAAATCGACCCTTTTCCAGTCCCTTTGGTAGGCCCTTGCTCCCCGAGAATTATCCACAATGTATATTATTACTGGACTATTTATGATATTACATCCCTAATGTTAATCCAGGCAGGCGATGTTCAGATTTCGCGCCGCGGTGGTCTCGTCCATCCGTCCCACTATCGTAGTGGTGGGTGAGGCGTGCAGGGAATCCGGATCGGTTTGGGCCGTTTTGGCGATGTCGATCATCGCTTCGATAAAGGCATCGATGGTTTCCTTGCTCTCGGTCTCGGTGGGCTCAATCATCAGCGCCTCTCTCACGGTCAGCGGAAAATATACCGTCGGAGGATGAAATCCTCTGTCGATCAGGCCCTTGGCGATATCGATGGCATGCACTCCTAACTTCATCTGCCGCGAGGCGCTGAAAACGCATTCGTGCTTGCAAAGGCCCGGCACGGGCAGGTCGTAATAATCTTTTAGCTTTTCTTTAATATAGTTGGTGTTAAGCACCGCATTTTCGCTGACTCGTTCGAGTCCTTCTTTACCCAGCATCAGGATATAGACGTAGCTCTTCAGGATCACGCCGAAGTTGCCGTAAAACGGGGCGATCTTGCCGATCGATTTGGGCCGATGGTAATCCAGACCATAACTACCGTCATTATTCCTAACCACTATCGGGACGGGTAAAAATTGCTCCAATTTTTCTATCACGCCTACCGGTCCCGCCCCGGGACCGCCGCCCCCGTGCGGGGTGGCGAAGGTTTTATGCAGGTTCAAATGTACGATATCGAAGCCCATATCCCCCGGTCGGGCCTTGCCCACGATAGCGTTCATGTTGGCCCCGTCGTAATACATCAATCCGTCCACCCCGTGTATCAAATCACAGATTTCCTTGATGTGCGGATTAAATAATCCCAGGGTGTTCGGACAGGTCAACATTAGTCCGGCCACCTGATCGTCCACCGTCTTCTTCAACGCCCCCAGGTCGATCACCCCGTTCTCATCGCTGGGCACCAACACCAATTCATACCCGGCGACGGCCCCACTGGCCGGATTGGTCCCGTGCGAACTGTCGGGGATGATCAGCTTGCTCTTTTGATTTTTCTTCTCTCGATGGTACGCCGCCATAGTCAAAATGCCGGTCAGCTCCCCATGCGCGCCCGCTAACGGTTGGGTAGTGAACGCCGCCATCCCCGTTATCTCCCGCATCATCAAATCAATCTCATAGAGCACCTGCAACGCCCCCTGCGACAGAGCCCCGCCTTTGGGCATATCGCCCAACAAAGGATGCAGATCGGCAAACCCTGAAAACCCCGCGATGCGCTCCGATGATTTCGGATTGTACTTCATTGTGCAGGAGCCCAACGGGTAAAAGTAAGTATCCACGCCGAAATTACCCTTCGACAGCCCGGTGAAATGACGCACCACGTCCACTTCACCCAATTCCGGCAACTTGGCTTCTTTCTCTCGGCGCCATTCGGGATTGATATTATTACCGGCCGGTACATCACTTTGGGCCGGTCGCATTCCCCGACGACCCGGTATGCTTTTTTCGTATATTAGTTTCATAAGATCGCCTCCAGGGCCTGGGCCAGCCTGTCGATTTGTTGTTTGGTCCTTTTTTCCGTCACCGCGATCAGCAGCGATTTATCCATATCCTTATAATATCTGCTTAAGGGAAAGCCCGCCGCTATGCCTTTTTCGATCAGTTTTTCCGACGCTTCTTTGGCGCTCAGCGGCAGGTCAATGACAAACTCGTTGAAAAACCATTGATAATCGAAGTGGGGTTTTACCTGGGGAATTTGTGTCAGCCTCTGATAAGCGTAGCAGGCCTTATTGGCGCAGAGTTGAGCTATCTCTTTTAATCCCTGCTTGCCCGCCAGCGACAGGTATATCAACGCCGTCAAAGCACAAAGCGCCTCGTTGGTGCAGATATTGGAAGTCGCCTTTTCCCGCCGGATGTGCTGTTCCCGGGCCTGCAGCGTCAAAACGAAACCGCGTCGGCCCTGGTGATCGAGGGTTTGCCCGGCGATGCGGCCCGGCAGCTTCCGCACGTGCGGCATGCGGGTGGCGATAAAACCCAGGAACGGACCGCCGAACGACATCGGCAGACCCAGGCTTTGGCCTTCCCCGGTCACAATGTCGGCGCCCATCGCCCCCGGCGTCTTTAATATGCCCAGCGAAAGGGGATGCACCGATACAATCAACAGGGCTTTTTGAGCGTGGACCGTCTCGGCAATATCGGTGAAGTCATCGATAAAGCCGAAAAAGTTGGGATTCTGCACCACCACCGCCGCCGTTTTATCATCTATTTGGGCCCATATCTCTTTGCGATTGATTTGCCCGTCGGCGTGGGCGACCTCCACCAGTTCCACCGGCAAACTTCGTACATGCGTGCGGACGATTTGACGATAGATCGGATTGACGCCGTCGTCGAGGATGATCTTCTCCCGCCGGGTGGCCCGCCGCGCCATCATAATCGCTTCATATAAGGCCGTACCGCCGTCATACACCGACGCGTTGGCAACCTCCATCTCGGTCAATCGGCATATCGCCGACTGATATTCATAAATCGCCTGGAGGGTGCCCTGCGAAAGTTCCGGCTGATAAGGCGTGTAGGCCGTATAAAATTCACCCCGGCTCGTTATGGCGTTGATCGCCGCCGGGATAAAATGATCATAGACTCCCCCGCCCATAAAGCAGATCAGATCGTCCGCGTTCAGCCCCGCCAGGTGCTCCAGTTGCTGTTGGACTTCCTGCTCGCTCAGCCCTGACGGTAAATCCAGACCCGCACAACGCAGGTCCTTGGGAATGTCCTCGAACAACTGCTCCATGGTCAGCCCCAAATCCTGGAGCATCTCTTTCTGCTGCTGTTCGGTGTTGGTAATAAAAGGCATGGTTATTGTCCTCTCACGTGCTCGGCGTAGGCTGCCGTGTCCATTAAACTGTCCCACTGGGCCGGGTCGCTGGGCTTGATCTTGATCAGCCAGGCCTGGCCAAAACAGTCCGTCTTGAACAATTCCGGCTCGTCGGGCAGCGCCTCATTGACCTCGGCCACCTCTCCGCTTACCGGGGCGTATATATCGGCTGCCGCCTTGACCGACTCGATCGCCCCGAACGGGGCGCCTTTGGTCACTTGATCGCCCACGCTCGGCAGCTCCAGAAAAACAATATCCCCCAACTGCTCCACCGCGTAGTCGCTCAGACCCACGGTCACCACATCTCCTTCCTGACGGGCCCATTCATGTGACTCTGTGTATTTCAAATCCTCATTTGCCATTATCAATACCTCCGTTACTATGTTTTTTTACACCAGCTCATGCAATTTTTGCACCGCTTCGTCAAACTCCTTCTCGGAAAAGCAATATTTCAACTCTAAAAACCGCTTCCGGAAAGCAGTTACTTCTTCCTTGACGCCTTTCTTGCCGTCAATCACGTCCCGGATTAATTGGGCCACCTGCTTGAAATCTTTTTCTTTCATTCCGAACCGCGTCATTTCCGAGACCCCCGTCCGCAGCGAGCCCGCCGCCGTGAAGCCTTCCTCCACCGGCGAGGCCTGATAATTAACGATGATGTTGTTTTTTTCCAGCCGCCGTGCCGCCTCCGTCCCCCGGGCGTAGCCCACATTAATTATCACCTGGTGCGTCTCAGTATAGCTGATGGCAGGATCACCCGCCACCTCTAAACCACATTCCTTCAGGGCCCGGGCGAAGGCCTTGGCGTTGGCCACTACCTGCTTTTGATACTCAGCCTTAAAGCAGTTCATCTCGTAGCTGGCCAATAAAAGACCCACCAGCGTTCCCAGATGATGGTTGCTCACGCTGCCCGGAAACGCCCGCCGCTGAATGGCCTCCCATAATTCATATTCCAGGTCTTGCTCTTTATAATTGCACGCAATAACGCCTCTTTGGGGGCCGAAAAAGGTCTTATGCGTCGAGCCGGTCACAATGTCGGCCCCTTCTTTAAAGGGCTCTTGAAAATAAGGCCCCACTAACCCTAAAACGTGGGCCATGTCGTACATCAGGACGCAATCCGGATATATCTCGTCGATCAGCGCCCGCATCTCAGCTACCGGCTCCTTATGGATGATCATGCTTTTACCCAAAATAATCAGTTCCGGCTTAAATTCCTCGATAATCTCCCGGCAGGCCTCCACATCGACCTTATAAGGATTATCCGCCCGCACCGGGAAGTTAACCACCGCCGGCTTTTCCGTCTTCGGATCCCGCGCCACAAAATCCCGCAGGGCCCCCATCGGCTGGGCGCTCAAATGCCCGCCTTTAATGATGTGATGGTTCATCACGTGCCGTATCCGTCGCTGTTCGCTCTTGCGGTCGGTGCGGTTCAAGTAATCCACCAGGGCGCTGAACACCCCGGTATTGGCCATCTGCCCGCTTACTACCCGCGTCTCCACTTCCGTACAACCTAAATACTTACACAGTTCGTTCACCAGCAGCCTTTCCACCTCTCCGATAAAGTCGGTCCCCTGATAGTAAAACACCTCCGCGTCGCAGAAAGCCTTCATCTGCTTATGCTCGGCGTAGCGGTCCGCCGGGTCCATGATCGAAAGCAGTCGCGTCATCGCCGACGGCGTCATCTCCGAAGGAATTAAATTGATGCATTCTCGCTGCCGCCAGATGGTGTTTTCCCGCGCCTTATTCAGCAGGGTCAGCACCTTCTTACGGGCCTGGTCGTCGGGAATCGCTTCCTCCTCCGGATGAAGCTGGTCGTATCCGATAGGCCGGGCGTAAGGCGGGGCCTCGCTGCGCATATGATAGGGAACTATCACCCCCGATGTCCTTTTGCCTCTGATCTCAACCTCCACAAGGTCGTCTTCGAGAAGGTCGCAGTCCACATACGCCAGACAAATCGCCCGCATCCCTTTTTCGTCGATAAAATGCTCGAATAGCCCTTCCCCTTCCTTTTGCCAGTGGGGCACCATGGTGCCGCTGGCGATGTAACCTACCAGTCTGCCGTCACGATAAACCTTATCCCCGGCCCGGGCCACTCCTCTGCCGGTAAGCGCCAACGGCATGGTCAACCGGGGCAGGTCTTCTCTCCGCGAGTAATCCCGGTTGAGAATGAGTTTAAGGGCTTCAAATTGCTTAAACAACGGCTCCCTGCCGATATAATCGCCCTTCAACGGGGAAAAACTTACCGCAAATCGCGCCAGAGGGCACGACATAATCGGCATCTCCTCCCCGCCGGGATCCTCGCCGAACTCGTGGCCATACAAAGGCAGCGCCGCTTCCAGCCGCAAGGTGTCGCGCGCCCCCAGGCCGATCGGCTGGGCGCCCTTTTCCAGCAGCAGATCCCAGATTCCCACCGCGTCTTTTCTTTCGATGAAGAGTTCAAAACATATCGGTTCCCCGGTATAACCGGTTCGGGCCAGTAATATCTCGGCCCCTTTTATCTTCACGATGCTCAGTTCATTTCGCATCGGTTCCGGCAGCTCGCCTTCTTCTATAACGCCCAGCAGTATCTCTTTGGATTCAGGACCCTGCAGGCTCACCATTGTCAGCTCTTCGGTCTTGTCGGTCATCTCCACCTGCTTGAACCGCGGCAAAACGGCCTGAAAATGATCCCAGTCCTTTTGGCGGTTGGCCCCGTTGACCACCAGCAGATATTCATCCTTATAAAACCGATACAGGTAACTGTCATCGACCGCCCCGCCCCGTTCGTTGGGGATGATCGCATATTGGCACTCGCCTTCCTCCAGACCCGCCGAGTTGTTACTTAACACGTACTGCAGAAACGCCAGCGCTTCCTCTCCGCGAAAGACAAATCGACCCATATGCGAAACGTCAAAAAGCCCGGCCTTATTGCGGGTCGCCAGATGCTCCTGCACTATCCCCGCAGGATACTGGATCGGCATGTGCCAGCCCACAAACTCCACCATCTTGGCCCCCAGCTCCACGTGTCGATCATGAAATACGGTTTGTTTATAATGTTCCATCTCTTTGTTCCTCAATTTATAGCTGGATTTTCGTAAAATTGGCTTTTGGCATAATATAGCTTTAGCTTCTACCTTATTTTTACCTCGCCGCCCCGCATTAAAAACACAGGGATTCGGCATATTTCGCTTCCCTGCCGAATCCCTCTGTCCTGTTACCTGAGAAAATTATCCCTTCGGTTCCCGCTTTCTCGGCGGGCTCTCCAGAGGTCCGTCGGGCCAGGATCTTTTTGCCTGAGAGTTTGTCAGCTTATTTTCCTCGCCGATTGCACCTTCGGCGCCCTTAAATTACTCAAGGGTCTCTCTCCCGACCGTCTTCCGGGTTTTAGGGAGATTCTAACAAATTATCTGACCTCGTCAATTTTTATTTTCTACCTTCAAAAACGGGGGCGACTGATGTTAAGTCCCCTCTTGAGAAGATATCACCTAAAGTGTAAAATAGAGATCGTATGGCGAAAAACTTAATATATTGTCCTTCTATTAGTTTACGGCGTTAAGATTGATTTCTCGCGATCCGAAAAATTTATTATCGATCAAGCCCCGGCCTCCAAAAGAGTTCTTGATCTTGATCGGTATAGCCTTGATTTTGCTCACCTTGGGTGCCTATTACCGGGTTTGCACTTACGATTTTATCAGTTACGATGATCTGGAGTACGTTAAAAATAATTACCAGGTGCTCGAGGGCATAACCCTTGAGGGTTTCCGGTATGCCTTCACCACCAACGATAAAGCCAACTGGCATCCCCTCACCTGGCTGTCTTTGATGCTCGACTGCGAACTCGGCGGCGATCAAAATCAACTCTTTGGATCCAACCCCCGCTTGGGAAAAATCGCTTTAGAAAAGGTCGCCCATACTTGTCATACCACCAGCCTGTTGTTTCACCTGATCAATACCGTGCTGCTGTTTCTGCTGCTGACCCGGATGACCGCCGCCCTGTGGCGCAGCGCCCTGGTGGCGGCCTTGTTCGCTTTGCATCCCTTGCACGTCGAATCGGTGGCCTGGATCTCCGAACGCAAAGACGTATTGAGCACCTTTTTCTGGTTCATAACCATGTGGGCCTACGTACGCTACGCCGCTCAACCGAGTGTCAAACGATATATACCTGTTGTGTTATTTTTCATCCTGGGTTTTATGGCCAAACCCATGCTGGTGACCTTACCCTTTGTGCTGCTGTTGATGGACTATTGGCCCCTGAAACGATGGCCGCCCTCGCCGCTGGCCGTCAATCAAAAGGAAACCGGCCCGGAAAAAACCAAAAAGGGCCGAAAAAAAACCACCTCCGATGTTCCTTATTTCCAAAAATCAACTTGGCGGGCACTAATAATAGAAAAACTTCCCCTCTTTGGTTTGACCACGCTTTTTTGCGTTATTACCTTTTTCGTTCAACGGGGCGCCGGGGCGGTCCAGCCGATAGAATTTTTAGGCCTGAAAGTCCGCCTGGCCAACGCCGTGGTAGCCTACGCTGTTTATATCGGCAAGATGTTTTATCCCTTACGATTAGGTTTATTTTATCCCCACCTCGGCATGCCGCCGCCATGGCAGATAACGGGCGCCGCTTTGATATTGATATTGTTTTCGGCATTGGCCTTATGGCAGAGAAAGCGACCGGCTCTATTAGCGGGTTGGCTCTGGTATCTGGGAACCTTGGTGCCGGTTATTGGTCTGATCCAGGTCGGGGATCAGGCCCTGGCCGATCGTTATACCTATATACCCCTCACCGGCTTATTTATCGCTTTGGTTTGGACCCTGGCCGAACTGTTCGCCCCCTGGCGTCGCCGCCAAATCGTCTCGGCCCTTCTGGCTGCGGCGATAATGGCGGCGCTTACGGTTTGCACCTGGCGGCAGGTCGGTTATTGGAGCGACAGCATCACTCTCTTTGAACACGCCCTGAAAGTCATCGATAAAAATCATCTGGCCCATAATCACCTGGGATTGGCTCTATATTACCGGGGCGAACCGGGCGATTTAGATAAGGCCATCGATCACCACCGACGGGCTATTCAATTGAGAGACGACTATTTCCATGCCTACGTCAATTTGGGAATGGAATTGATGGCTAATAAAGATTACGAGGAGGCCAAAGTTAATTACTATAAAGCTTTAGAGATTCACCCCCGTAGCCCCAGTGTCCTCAACCATTTGGGGGCGCTCCTGCGGGATATGCATGGAGGCGCCTCGATAGAAGGCGAACAATATTTACGAGAGGCCCTGGAGCAGATCCCGGATTATTTCAACGCCCGGATGAACCTGGCCGAATCGCTTTATGCCCGAGGCGAATATGAACAAGCCCTTGAGCAATTGCAGGAGGCGCTGCGGCTCAATCCGAATCATCCGCGCACGCGTCAGCTATGGCAAATGGCCCGGGCCAAATTAGATCAAACCAAACAACCCCCGCCCTTGGGCCCGGAAGATCCCACAGGTCTTTTTAATAAAGCCCTGACCCTGGCCCGGCAGGAAAGGTATCAGGAAGCTGTCGAGCTTTTCAAAAAAGTTTTACAATTAAAACCCGATTGGCCCCGGGCTCATCAAGCATTGGGTGATGTCTATCTCTATCTGAATCAACCCCAACCGGCTATAGAACATCTTTCTGAAGCCGTCAAGTTAAACCCGGATTACCCGGCGGCGCTTAACAATTTGGCCTGGGTGTTGGCTACGGTTGACGATGATAAACTGCGCCGTCCCTCCGAGGCCGTCAAACACGCCCAAAAGGCTAATAACCTTACCAATTACTCCCAGCCCGAAATGCTGGACGTCCTGGCCGCCGCCTGCGCCGCCGACGGCAAATTCAACCTGGCCGTAACCACCGCCCAAAAAGCCCTCCAATTGGCCCGCGCCGCCGGCAAAAACGATCTCGTGTCTAAAATCGAGAATCGGCTTAAATTATATCAAGCCGGTCAACCTTATCGTGAAAAATCAAAATCCCCTGATAAACGTGAAACGGAAAATGCAGCCGCCTCAACTAAAAACATTTAAGCAACAGCTCCGCCGGCAACTGCGGGGCGATGTCTATTTTGATGATACGACGTTGGGCATCTATGCCACCGACGCCAGCATCTACCGGATCACCCCGCTGGCAGTGGTGCTGCCTCGAGATGAACAGGAGGTCTGCACTGCCGTTCGCCTGGCCGCCGAACATCGGGTGCCCATCCTGCCGCGCGGGGCCGGCACCAGCCTGGGCGGTCAGGCGATAGGCCCGGCGATGATAATCGACTTCACCAAGTACATGAACCGCATCCTGGAATTTAACTTAAACGAGCGCTGGGTCCGGGTCCAGCCCGGCATCGTGCTCGATGAGCTTAATGCCGCCCTGGCCCAAAATAACCTTCACTTTGCTCCCGATCCGGCCACCGGCAATCGCGCTACCATCGGCGGCATGATGGGCAACAACTCTTCCGGCACCCGCAGTATTGTCTATGGCATCACCCGCGATCACGTCCTGGAAACAAAAGTGGTATTGTCGGACGGTTCTATCCTGAAATTTGCTGAAGTCATTCCACAGGAGCATGAACGCCGTGCCGTAGAAAAAAACGGCCGCCTGGGGCAATTACTAGCCGGCCTTAAACGAATCATCGAAACTAACCGCAGCGAGATCGAAAAAAAGTTCCCCAAAGTTATGCGCCGCGTCCAGGGATACAACCTCGACGCCTTTATCCGTACCGATCGCTGGAACCTGTCCCACCTGATGGTCGGCAGTGAAGGAACCCTGGGCGTCTTTCTCGAGGCTAAACTCCACCTGGAGCCGCTGCCGCGCCACCAGGCGTTGTGCACCGTTCATTTCGCCCGGCTCCCTGAAGCCATTCGCACCGTAACAGCGATCCTAAAACACCAACCTTCCGCCGTGGAAATCCTCGACGCCGACGTCATCAGCCGGGCCCGCCGTAACCTCAATATAGCCCCCCTCTGTGGCTTTATCCACCGCGACCCCCAGGCCATACTGATCGTGGAATTTTTCGGCGCTAACCAAAAACAGGCCCGGGATAAAGCCCGGGGGCTGGCCGCCGACCTGCAGAAACAAAACCTCGGCTACGCCTGGCCGGTTATAACTTCCCCTTCCGAACAATCCAAAGTCTGGACCGTCCGGAAAAACGGCCTGGGATTGCTGCTGGGTATAAAGGGCGCGCGGAAACCGCTGGCGTTTATTGAGGACGCCTGCGTGCCCGTCGAGGTCCTGCCGGAATATATCGACCGGGTCTTAAACTTCTGCCAAAGCCGCGCTGTTCCCGTAGCCATGTACGCCCATGCCAGTGTCGGTACCATTCACGTGCGACCTCTCCTCAATCTCAAACAGCAGACCGACATCGAAAACATGAAAGCCATTGCTGAATTTGTTTTCAACCTGATCCCGAAATATGGCGGCTCCATGAGCGGCGAACACGGCGACGGCCGTAACCGAAGCCCTTTTTTAGAAAGGTTCTTCGGAGCGCAGATATACGGTGCTTTCAAAGAAGTAAAGCGGTTGTTCGATCCCGCCGGCCTGATGAATCCCGGCGTCATCATCAATCCCGACCCCATGGATCGTAACCTCCGCTACGGCGCCGACTATAAACCGTTTACCGAACCTACCGAATACCATTACCGTGAAGACGGCTCTTTTGCCGCCGCCGTGGAAATGTGCAACGGTGTCGGCGCCTGCCGCCAGAATCTCCTTGGAACCATGTGCCCGAG
>Ga0111186_1106_pt1 | contig 12351 bp, 10 predicted proteins | sample DeeMarSWOR324_28_FD_80243 | JGI IMG/M metagenome (GOLD analysis project Ga0111186, IMG submission 80243) | Phycisphaerae bacterium SM23_30 | reverse complement strand
TCATGGCGGAACTTAAGATCATGGCGACGGGATTGACGATGGAGGTTTGGTAGTCGGCGTACTTGGGCGCCGAGCCGTGGGTGGGTTCAAAGATGGCGCAGTCTTTGCCGATATTGGCGCTGCAGGCGAAGCCGAGGCCGCCGACGAGGCCGGCGAAGCCGTCGGAGACGATGTCGCCGAACATGTTACCGGCGACGATGACGGCGTAATCTTCGGGGTTTTTGGTCAGCCACATCATCTGGGCGTCGATGTTGGTTTCGTAGAAAGCGATGCCGGGATATTCCCGGGCGATCATTTTTCCTTCGGCGAGCATCATGCCGGAGGTTTCGCGGATGACGTTGGGTTTTTCGCAGAGGGTGACAGAGGGGTAGTTAAACTTTTTGGCGTAGTCGAAGGCGGCGCGGAGGATGCGTCGGCAGGCGGGGCGGGTGAAGATGCGGGTGGAGACGGCGAGGTCTTCGGCGGGGACGTCTTTGAAGGCCTTCATTTTGGGATGGGTTTCCAGGGCCTTTCTGACCTGATCGGGGGGGTTGGTCCATTCGACGCCGGCGTAGAGGCCTTCGGTATTCTGGCGGAAGATGACGGCGTTGACTTTGGGCTCTTCAAAGCCGTCGTTTTTGCGGCGGATAAAATTAAGGGGATTGCCGGCAAAGGAGATACAGGGCCGGATACAGAGGTCGAGGTTGAAATACTGGCGCAGGCCGACGATAGGGCTGAAGTAGGTGTAACCTTTATCTTTTAATTCAGGCGACAGTTCCCGGGCGGCCTTGTCTTTGGGCTTGGAGGTGATGGCGCCGAAGAGTCCGATGCGGTGTTCTTCGAGGAGTTTGAGGGTTCGATCGGGCAAGGCGTTGCCCTGTTTGATCCAGAATTCCCAGCCGACGTCGGCGGGGATATATTGGGCCTCAAAACCGACGGCTTTCAAGACCCGTAAGGCCTCGGGCAGGACAATTTTACCGATTCCGTCGCCGGGCATGATAACGATATTTGGGGGGGCCATTTAAGTACTCCATTTAGGTTTATATAGTTGAATAAAAGAAGGATATTATCCAAACGGCCGGCATTTTTCAAGGGTATTTTCTCATGATTCCCATAGATCAGGCAGTATAGTTTTGACGGAGAGGGGATTTTATTAGCCCCCGAGGTAAAATCAGCAGGTGAGTCGTATATGTGAAATTGGTTACGATTTACCCCCTCATTTTACATGAGGGGCTATTTAAGTTATGTACAAAGACAAATTCCTAAACCATTAAATTAACGCATGGGGCAGAGCCCTGCCCTACAGAAGGGATTTCCGCTGGCTGATCGGGGTCGAGGACAGGCTGCGGGGGAATGACGGGTCGGGTTGATTATTTAAGACTTGTTAACAGCGGCTTAAAAGAGGTTTTGGGGTCAGTTCATGATCCGGCGGTAGAGGCGGTCGGAGCTTTCCTGGGTGGATTTGACGTTTTGGAGGTGATCGGCGAGTTTTTTGACGTTGCCGGAGAGGAACAGTTCGGCCAGGGCGGGGTCGAACTGGGTGCCGCTGAAGCGTCTGATTTCGGCCAGGGCGGTGTCGCGGGGCAGGGCTTTACGATAGGTCCGATCACTGGTCATGGCGTCGAAGGAATCGGCCAGCATGATGACGCGGCCGGCCAGGGGGATGTTTTCACCGCGCAGGTTTCGGGGATAACCGGAGCCGTCGAAATGTTCGTGATGGGAGAGGACGGCGGGGGTTACCTGCTCCATTTGCTTGATGCCGCCCAGGATGTTAGCCCCGATCTGGGGGTGCCGGTTGATCTGTTCGAACTCATCGGCGGTCAATTTTCCGGGTTTACAGAGGACGGTTTCGCTGACGCCGATTTTACCGACGTCGTGGAGCAAGCCGGCCAAATAAATATTATTTACCTGGACGGGGCTCAAGGCGAGGCGTTCGGCCAACCAGCGGGCGATGAGGGCCACCCTTTCGGAATGTCCGCAGGTGTAAGGGTCTTTAGCGTCGATGCTGCTGGTGAGGGCGCGGAGGGCGCCGATGAGCAATTCCTGGAGGTCCTTATAGAGGCGGAAGTTATCCAGATAGACGGCGCTTTGGTTGGCCACCGACATCAAGAGTTTGGTATCGATGGAATCGAAGTCGGCCCTGTTGATTTTGTTCAAGGCCAGCACCGCTCCGAGGAAGGTTTCGCCGCGTCGGATAGGGGCGCCGACGAGGCTGTGAATGGGTTTGGGCCATTGATGTCGATAGGGGCCATCCACATTGCTGTCGATGAGGACTCCCGGGGCGCGGGTCATTTCGTTTTTAGTGCGCTGCCAGAGCAGTTCGATCTGGGTTTCGTTGAGTTCCGGCGGGCCGGAGGTGGCCACTCTCTGGACGGCGCCGGGGTGGCGGTCCTGTTCGGACCAGAGCACCAGCATTTTTCCGGCGTCCACCACTTCCTTGAGGTCGCGGCACAAATTGCTGAAGAAGGTCTGGGGCGGTTGAGTTATCCTCATGCGGTCGCTGATGCGATGGAGCAGGGCCAATTCTTCATAACTCTGGGAGAGCGAATTACTGAGGGCCTCCAGTTCGTCGTTGTTTTCCAGGGTTATGCGGGTTTTTTCGATCAGGTTTTGGAGGACGGGTTCGAGCATCTGGGTAAGCGTTGATCCGGAGAGAGCGTCTTTCAATTCCTGTTCGAGCAGGGCGGCGCCGTCGAGACCGAGTTTGGGGCAGATTCGCTGCAGGGATTCGGTTTTTTGACAGCGCAGCTCTTTGAGGCAACAGACCAAGATTCCCACCAGTTGTCTTTTTTGCCGCACGGGGACGACCGTCATGATGAAACCTGCCGGGCAGGCGGCGGGGGATTTTTTTTCATCCGGGGCACTCTGGCGCCAGGGCCACAAGGCTTTGCGGCAGCAATCGTTCCAGCGGTCGCAAAGATTTCCCAGAGGCGCCGAGAGCGACAAGTCCTCTGCGGGAGCATCCCGGTCCAGGGGGCAAAATACGGAGGCGACGCCGAAGGATGCCAACAACTGCTGCACCTGGAGGCATGCTTTTTCGACGGCGCCGGTTTTATTATGAGTTTTAGCGGTTTTCATCGGTTGTTGTTTGCACCGGGCTTATTTTAAGGGGCGTTTTCTGCGGGGACGGCATGTAAGATTTCATCAACCGCCTGGAGAATTTCACGGGGACTGAACGGTTTATGGAGGCACAAGGTGATGCCGGCGGCGTCCATGGCCTGGGCGTCCAGGGCAAAACCCCGGGCCGTTAACATGAGGGCGGGGATTTGCCGGGTGGCGGGCAGGCGTTGAAGCTTCTGGCAGAGTTCCAGGCCTGACAGATAGGGCATCTGATAATCCGTTATGATTAAATCAGGAGCTTCCACCTGGGCCAGTTCCAGTGCTTCGCGTCCGTCCTGGGCGGTAATTACCTGGTAACCGGCATTACGCAGTTTCAACGAAACCACGTGCAGGATATGGACCTCATCATCCACCACCAGCACTTTTTTGTCGGCGTTCATAAGATTATTCCTCCTGCTTTGTTTATTGTTATGCGCGGGTCGATAAATTAACGGGTGGGCTTTGGGGCGTTTGGCACAAGGGCAGCAATATGGTAAAGGTGCTGCCGCGACCCGGATTTGTTTTCACCTTAACTTCACCGGAATGGACGGTCTGGACGATTTGCTTGACCAGATGCAAGCCGAGCCCGGTACCTCCGGAGAGGGCGCTGTTTTCCTGCACGCGGTAAAATTTATCGAAGATATGTTCGAGGCTATGGTGGGGTATTCCCGCGCCGTAATCCTGGACTTCGAGCACGGCCTGGCGGCGGGCATTTTCGCCGAGGCGGATGAAGACTTTCCGGCCGGGAGGGGAATATTTCAGGGCGTTGCTTACCAGGTTCATCAGGGCCTGAAAGATCATGTCGCGGTCGGCGGAGATCATTAATTTTTCGGGGGTAAATTCCGGTACGAGTTCAATATCTTTTTCCCGGGCCTGGGCCCGCATGGTGGCGATGACTTCGTGGGCCACGCCGGTCAAATCAAGATTTTCCCGGGCGATCTGCATGAGGCCGGATTCGATGCGGGAGATATTGAGGATATTGTCGATCAAGCGGTTGAGCCGGCGGGCCTGTTCCTGGATGGTTTCGCAAAACTCTTTCCATTGCTGTTCGTTGTTGGCCTCGTCATCGGCCAGCATTTCCACGTAGGCGGCGATACTGGCCAAGGGGGTTTTTAACTCATGGGAGACGCTGCTGACGAAATCGTCTTTGAGGCGGGCGATTTCCTTTTCGGCGGTCATATCGTGAATCACCACCACTACGCCGATGATTTCGTCTTTTTGATCGAGCACACAGGAGAGCATGACTTTGAGGGAGAGGGTTTTTCCTATTTGGGGGTCGTGGCGTTCCAGGAGTCTTGTTACATTGCGGCTTTTATGTTGCCGGGTTTGGCCGATCAGTTCCAGGAGTTCCTTATCGTCAATGACTTCACTGACGGGATGGCGGTAAGAGGATTTGAGGCGGAAGCGGAACAGTTCCTGGGCGGCCTGATTGGCCATGAGCAGTTCGTCGAATTTATCGGTGACCAGGACGGCTTCGGAGATACTGTAGATGACCGCTTCGGTCTGGTGACGTTCGGCCTCGGAGACCCAGGCCTGAATTTCCAGTTCTTTCTGGTGAATCCGGTTTTCCTGGAAGTGGGTTTTGATGCGGGTAAGGTAATGATTAATAGCGCCCACCAACTCGGCGAGTTCATCTTTTTCGTCGATCATAATCATGCCGATTTTATCTTCCGCCTCGAATTGGCGGAGTTGATGGCGAATGCGCCGCAGCGATTGGGAGAGGCTCTGCCAGATGAGGATGACCATGATGATGCTGAGGGCGGTCATCAGGGCAAAGACGAACCAACCCAGGTGACGGGCCTTTTCCCCCGAGCCGGTGAGGCCCATCTCGGTGGTGAAATAGGCGACGCTGCCCCCCAGAGCGGTGAGCACCACCAGCATTAAGATCAGGCGTCGGGCCAGGAACAATTCTCCACCTCCTTGCTATGGGAATAGCGCCTCGCCAGCCGGGCCGGCGAGGCGCTGCCCGACTAATAAAAATTTGCGGGCATCACCCCTGAGATTTTAAGGTTTGATTCTACCGGTCAGGAGTTTTTGGGCCAGGGCGTCGTGAGGATCAATTTTCAGGGCCTGGCTGTAGCAGTTTTTTGCCTGCTCATTTTTGTTCTGGGCCGCCAAACACTGGCCCAGCAGGCAATAAGCCAGGCCGTTTTGTTTATCGGTTTCGATAATGCGTCGTAAGATATTTTCCCCTTGCAGATAATTTTTTTGTTTCAATGAGACATATCCCAACACCATCAAGGCGTCCGGGTCATCGGGATTTAAGGTGAGGGCCTTTTGGGCGCACTGCCGGGCGCGGTCGAGATTTTCCCGGGCCAGGACCGCCTGGGCCAGGCGTGTCCAGGCGAGGGGATTTAAGCTGTCCTGTTCGCTGACGCGTTCGAAACAGCGTTGGGCCTGGTGAAATTGTCCCAGTTCCATGTAACAATCGCCCATGGCCAGATGATACACCCAAGGTGTGGGGCGGAGCGGGTCCTGGAGCTGATCGGACAGTTCCTGGAACAAGAGCAGCGCTTCTTCGGCGTGGCCTGCGGTGCGGTGCAGGGCGAAGGCCAACATTTCTTTTATGGCCGTGTTGTCGGGGTTGAGCTGATGGGCCTTGCGGTACATTTTAAGGGCTTCGTCATGCTGCTGTTGGCGGGACAATATGTTGCCGGCGGTGATGTATATCGAGGCGTTGTGCTCGGCTTCGGCGACATGCTCCAACAAGAGGGAGAGGGCTTGCTGGAAGTGTCCCTGAGCGGCCTTGGCTTCCACCATGGCCAAGAGGTAGGGCAAATTATCTTTTTCGGCCTGCCAGGCCAGTTGATAATGTTGAAAGGCTTTGTCCGGTTCGTTCCGTCTTTCATAGAGGATGCCCAGAAAATAATGGGCCTGAGTCAGGCGGGGGTTTAGCTGTAGGGATGTATTGAAACTGTCGCGGGCCTGGGTGAGTTTATCCTGCTCCAGGGATATCCTTCCCAACAGCAGATGGGCCGGGGCGTATTCGGGGTTGATGGAGAGGGCGTCATGGACGGTGACGGCGGCCTTTTTTAGTTGTCCGCCTTCGAATTGCTGCCGGGCCAGGTTGGTGGTGATTTGGGCCCGGCTGGTTTGCCAGCGATCGAGAGCGGCCTGTTTGTTTTTGGCGTGCTGATCGGCGCAACCCAAGACGGCGAGCAGCACCAACCACGTCATGAGCGTTAATGACTGCCTCATCCTTTTACCTCCGGGGGTAGGTTGGTAATGGTAATAAAAACCGGACTTATGCAAAATGGAGGTTAGGCATATATTATTTAAGAAAATCGTTTGGGAGGTTTTCTTAAATAATTTCTTAACCGGTTGTCGGGCCATAATTTGCCGTTGGAAAAGAAAAAATTAAAAAAATATTTTTTCTTTTTCAAGTATGCCTAACCTCAATTTTGCCCAACTTTAATAATAACGTAGAGACGCAGCATCTTGCGTCTCTACGTATATTTAATCTGGTGGGTGACTTTTGACCCACCCAGTTACAAACAATATCAGAAGCTTACTTATCATTTTCGGCCAGCCGCCGCATGAACAAACGCATATTACTGAACTCGCCTTGATAAATTTGTTCTCCCCGCAGTTCGTCCTGGAGCCGGAGGGCGTCCAGGAAGGTCGGGGTCAAGTAGGCCGCTAATCTGGCGTCCCAGAGGGCTTTGTCCAAGCGTCCGGCGGCTTGATGTTCTTTGGCCGAGTGGTAATGCGCCGCCGAGAGGCGCTCCCGGCTGTAGCCCAACAGGCCCTGGCGGATACCGGTGATGAGCAGATCACAATTTTCCAGGACCGCCTCGGCCGCGGCGTAATCGGTCTCTTCCTTGACGATGTGGGGCGTAATCAGGAAGATAACTTCTTCCTTACGCGTGTTATCAATAGTGCTTCTGAAGAGATGCCCCAGCAGGGGGATGTTGCCCAACAAGGGGATCTGGCTGTGACCCAGGGTGGTTTTATCCCGGAACAGGCCCCCGACGACAATGGTATTTCCGTCTTTGACCAGGACGTTGGTGGTGACTTCGGTGGTTTTCTTGAAAGGCAGGTCCGAGGCGCTTAATCCGCCGTCACTGTCTTCGGGATTCAATTCCATGCGGACATAGCCGTCGTCCATGACAAAAGGTCTGAAGGTAAGCTGGACGCCGGTTTTCAGGAAGGTTACCGTGGAGGTGGTTGAGACCTGAGTGGATTCGGCGCTGCTGATGTAACCGATTTCGTCTCCGACGATCAGTTCTCCCAGCTGCCGGTTCAAGGTGAGGACTTTGGGATTACCCAGGGTAACCACATCGGTGGTTTCTTCGAGGGCATCGATAAACAAACCAATATTGCTTTTGATGACTCCGATATTGAGGCCGCTGCCGCCGAAAGCAGCGCCCACCGCGGTGCCGCTCAGGGCGACGCCGGCGGTGGTGGTGGTGCCGCCCGTTCCGCCTTGTTGCTGTTGACCACCGACGGTTATGGTATTATAGCCATCGCTGGGTCGGGTGATGACGCCCATTTCCGATTCAAAATCGACGCCCGCCAAGACATTAAAATTGACTCCCAGCCTGTTGGTATCATCCAAGCTGGCCACCAGAATGGTGGCTTCGACCATGACCTGGGGGGGTTTGCGATCGAGTTCCTGGATGAGGGCGGCAATTTGCTGGAGTTGTTCGGGGTAATCGCGAATAACAATATACTTACTGCCGGCCCATTCCTCACCGGTGCCGGCCTGAGCGGCGCCGGTTTCCGGGGAAGTGGTGACGCCGGCGCCGGAGCTCAGCAAAGGCGCTATCATAGTCTCCACGTCCCGGGCGGGGATGTAATTGAGGCGGAAGGTTCTGGTTTCCATTTTGCGGTCAGCGGCTTTTAATTCCTCAAACTCTCTTTTGGTGTACACATAAATGAAAGAATCCTTTTCTTCGTAGGCGAAGCCGTTGACCGGCAAGACGGCATCCAGGGCTTCCTTGAAGGTGACATCGAAGAGGTTAATAGAGATGGCGCCGCGGACCTGGGGAGAAGGGATGATATTTTTGTGATGTGCCTCACTGAGCAATTTGAGGTACAGGGTAATATCCCCTTTAAAGGGCAGGGCCGCGATTACCCCTTCGGCGTCCGGTTTGGTGATTTGGATGACTTGTTCCTGGGGGTCGGTGGGGGGGGCATCCTGGGCCGCCAGGTAATTTGTCGTGCCGGACAAAATCGTCACCACACACATCATGGTAATCACTGTTTGTAACTGTCTCATACTTTTTCTCCCTCTGTTCGAGTGACATAAAAAAGTTATTTACACACGGAGCATTTTTTCTTTGGACTCACGCTGCTACATACATTTCGTTATCATTACATATCGGCCACCGTGAACCCCGTCTGAATTGATTAAATGTCTTTTAATTAATGGGGGGTTTTGTTTTTTTAATACCGGCATGGGCGTTTATTTCGGAGAGTTCGGCGAATGTAGTTATAGGGCGTGCGGGCGTCTTAATCATTTCGGCGAGGTCCCCCTGCGGTTTTGAGGTTAATTTAGGCGGTTAATTTATATTGATTCGGCCGGTTATCGGCTCTACGGCAATGGTTATTATTTTATTGCCGGCCTGGATGTTGACGCTGCCGGCATTTAAGGCGGCGAGGTTCTCTTTATCGGGTCCGGTGTAAGGGGCTCCCAATCGATCGAACCACACTTTTGATCCGCCGTCGAAGTCAACGGCGTCGATGCGGACTTTTTGCAGCCTCGGATCGTGGGCGTAATCCACGCGATAGTTTTGACCGGCCATGGCCGGATCGGCAACCGCATTACCATCGGCGTCGCGGACCTCATAGCATTCGGCATCGGCGTCAAAGACCACCTGAAAAGGTTGTTGGGCGGAGATGGCCGAAGTTTGGGCGAATAATAAGGTGGAAGAGATATGACGTGCCGCCGAGGTGACCTGCATGCCGCTGGTGTCGCTGATTAGAGGGATCACAATGGTGGCGGCGATTCCCAAGATAATGAGCACCACCAGCACTTCGGCCAGGGTAAATCCCCCCTGCCGGTTGTATGGTTTACATTGCACCATGGGCCGGATCATTTAATAATGCTGCGGGGCGGGGCGGGAGGCGTATTTTTTGGGGTCAAGTTGGTATCGGTCTTTTCGACCACCTGTACCTTAACGGACCCGGAGACGAGCAGTTTTTGCAGTTCGGCCATAGAGGTGTTGAATTTTTCGGTATTTTTGACCAAGTCATTCAACTGTTTGCCGGGATTCAACTGTTCGCCGGAGCTAACACCCATCGCCTGCGCCGTCGTCACTGCGGGCGGCGTTTCAAACCATAAACCCACCGCCACCACGGTCAGCAGAATAGCAATAACTGTTAATAAAAAGCGTGTGTAGCCGTCAACCGTTGCCGTCATGATTATTACTCCTGTTTATTCTGAAAACCTGGATATCGTTTTCGGTTCTAACCATCGGCGTCGGCGCTGTCGGGCAGGAAAATCATATCCGCCGGTTTAAAGATCCATCCATGGCTGCCGTCCGGTTCTGGGACCGCGTCGCCGTCGCCGATGACCTGCACGGTGTTCAAACTGTTTATCGGATTATCCGGTATCTTGCGTAAGTAGAATCCGTAGCGGAAGCGGGCGGTCCAGGCATTATTCGTTACCCCCTTTTCGTCGGAATAGCTGGTTAGTTGGGCCACAAAATCCGCTTCGGAGGGGGGCGCGGCGGTATCGCCATTAGGATATCCCGGCGATATGTCCCAGTGCTGGGCCCGATAAACACCAATCTGCTCCTGCATGACGCGGAGATTTTCCAGGAGCATATTTCTGCGGGCCTCACGACTGGAATTTGACACCCCCGGGATCACGATGGCGGCCAGGATGCCCAGAATAATGACCACGATGAGTATTTCAATCAGGGTAAAACCCTTATGGTTTGGCGGTTCATTTGTTAAGGATCGATGATATTTCAGATTAATATTCATAGTGAATACTCCCCAAAAACAGGGCCCGACACCTGGTATATTCGTCCTGGCTGCCGGGCCTGGTTTACCTCACTGGGGTTGAATCACTTTCATTTTCACATGATACTAAAGAAACCTTAGCCCGGCAAGGGTATTTATGGTACCGATGCCGGGCCAGGTTCTTCAGATTCGTTTTTCAACCTCCGGCGATTTTACAGAGTGGAATGGGCCACGCCGTTGGAATTAACCTGGTCATCGTCAGCCCAGATATTGCCGGTGGACGGGTCGAAGCACCAGTGGGCGGCATCCGTACCGGGATTATTTCCGAAACGGTACAAGGGCGCCGCCGCATTAAACTGGAAGGGGTTTTCCGGGACGTTGGGCATATAGGGGCCGAACTCGCCGGTGGCATCGATGGCGCCGGTGACGAGGGTCTTGCTGGTCAGACGGGCGATGAAATTGTTAACGTCGTTGTCGATAGTGACGCCGGCGTCGCTGGTGTTGGGGTATTGATCGTTGTGCTGGACCTTATACAGTCCCATCTGGGAGCGCAGCGTCTGCAGGTTGCTCACCAAAGAAGATTCCTTGGCGTCGCTGGACGCTTCGGTAAACTGGGGGATAACGATCGCCGCCAGGATACCCAGGATGATCACCACGATCAGAATTTCGATCAGCGTAAAACCACTTTTTCGCATTTTCATTTCCTTTCCTCCGTTGCCTTATGGGGCATTTTCAAAGGTTACTATTGTTTTGCTGTTTGTTTTTAACTAACTACCAATTTACGTTTGTTTGTTTTACCGTTTTAGCGGGCCCATCACCCAACTACTACTCTATCCTCCTCTCTTTCATTTTCTTATAACCCTGTTACCGTCGTTATCAGACCTTTTGTATTGCTTATCAATGCTGTTAAGGCACATAGCTTATCGGTTCGGCCCGGCAAGCATTTTCACTTGGAAGCGGCCGAATTCGTTTCCCTCTTAACCGACAGGCGCTGCCAAACACTATTTGCTCTGCCGACAAAGGAAATGTAAGATTAACCGTCCGGCCAGTCAAAGGGAGGCGGCGGTTTTTTTCTTTCCTAATGGATAAAGTTACTTACCTAACCGTTATATTTGCTCAAATTTTCCCGCGCTCCTGTTTTTTGTGACGGTTGTAGCAATGATAAAGGCTGATTCAATTTTAATTGCTGTCCGCCTGCCCAAGTAAAATAAATTGGCATGAGGCCGGTGTCGGTGCGTTTAGGTCCATAAAGCAATAGTAAATCCCCGGGGATAAGGCAGACGGCCGATTTATAGGTCTTTTTGGCCCTTTTGAGGCATCTCATGGGTGAATAAAATCGGGAGGGGAATAATATTTTTCATAGATGCCCGGTTTGTTTGTCCGGTAAAAGGCTGGTTTTTTTGGTTAAAGGCGTTATATTGGGGTTGGTATTTCTTATTAAGGTCTGGGTAAGGAGCCGGTCATGTCGGATAAAGAGACATCGTCGGGGGGCGGCGAGATTTCGCCGGAGGTTTTGAAGAAGGCTTATAAGGCCTTCAAGAAGCGGTTGAAACTGGAGAAGCTGGCGGATTCCGGTTTGGGAGGCGGGGCGTTGAGCGGGGGCGACCGGGGTTTGACGGCGGTGCGGCCTCCGGATCAGTATCCGAAAGAGGTATGGGAGGAGCTGGTTCGGCAGGGCAAGATCAGAAGCGCCGGTTACGGGATGTATGAATTGGCGGAACATTGAACGGATAAACAGGCGACGGTTCTGATTTAATAAGGGCGGGTAAAACGCACCGTTACTTTATGGAGAAACCGGGGAAACGGTTGTCTTAAAAAAGTCAACCGCCTTTGTTCCTGTCGATAAATCAAGGAGTTAACGAGAAAGTATATTCAACTATCCGTTCGTTTTCCGGAGGCATGGAGGATACGTTTTCGTAGATTTTCATTTTGTCGGTTCCGGGTTCGCCGAATTTAACGGTATAGCCGCCCTTTTTAAATACCTGAGGCCGGAATTGATTGCCCTTGATACGGAGAGTATAGACGATTTCGTCGTTTGATTCGTCGATGATCTGGAAGACGGGATCGTCCAGGCCGTGAATGACAAAGGTGGGCAGGAATTCGACGGCTCTTCGGGAGTAGTTGTCGAGCTGGTTGAATTTGACGGGCCAGCCGGGATATTGGCCGTTGTTTTCTTTGAAGAGTTGGGGCAGGCGGGGCCAGCATTCGATAGTGATGTCGCGGGTGGTTCGGTTGAAGCGCACGATTCCAAAGCCGGTGGCGCGGTCGTACAGATTGGTAGGTTCGCGTCCGGTTTTGACGGGATTAGAGACGGCGTGGACGGTCATTTTGTTGCCGAAGCCGTCGTGGTAGTCACCGGTG
>Ga0111186_1243_pt1 | contig 12376 bp, 10 predicted proteins | sample DeeMarSWOR324_28_FD_80243 | JGI IMG/M metagenome (GOLD analysis project Ga0111186, IMG submission 80243) | Phycisphaerae bacterium SM23_30 | reverse complement strand
AAATTCGCGGTTTTTTGCAAAACCTCCATTTTTGCTGCGCCCGCATAACCCCTACATCTTACCCATCTTAACATAAATCTTACCCATCTTAACAGATTTGGCCCTTCCGGAATCCCTTATTTTCCTCAAGTGTAAACTACTGGAAACTACATATAACCCTATTAAAACAAATAACTTAAAGTGTTATCGGGTCAGAATGAACACTAATTTTAATTGGGGGTGAATACAACGGGAAAAATTTCCTTCCAAGGCTGATTTTTCGCCCTGAATGGCAATTAAGAGAAAAATATTTTGTTTGTAATTCCTTGATTTGTAAGGAATTAAAAAATTTTTCCAAAAAATATCAATTTTCCGCGCGCGCTTTTCGCCCTTTCTTTAACTAAGCAATAGAAAATACGGGCGGAAAAGGCCATCTGGCCGGCCCAAAAATAACTATTGAAGGTTTTTATGGCTTTATCTCATGATCAAAAAATATCCTGCCCACGGACCCAGCGATTGGTGGATGAGTATTTGATGAACGATCCTGGTCTGAAGGCCGAGGATCGAACGGCAATTGAGAAACATCTTGAGAATTGCCCTCAATGTGCCTGGGAATATCAGGATAACCGGTGGATAATTGGTTTAGCGAAGGAATACTGGCCCGAAAAGCCTGAAAACCGTGCCCTTTTAGAAAGGGCCAGACAATCCGACGGCCCTTCGATGAACGACGATCCCTTGATGACCGATGTCCATTTGATGTCCGCCGGTCCTGTGATGAACAACGGCCCTTCGATGACCGACGATCCCTTAATGACCGCCGATCCCTTGATGACCGCTGGTCCTTCGATGACCGACGATCCTTTGATGACTGCCAATGAGGGTTGGGAAGATCTCAAGCTTCGAATTCCGGAGCTTGCCAGAGCAGAAAAAGGGCGGAAACGTCGGCTATGGTTAAGCAGGGTGGGGGCGGCGGCGGCCTGTTTGGGGGCGGTTTTTTCGGTTTGGTTTGCGATCTTTTTCCATTCGGAGTCAAAATCTTCACAAGTTGTTTCAAATAAAGGGATTAGCTCAATTATCCGCCCATCGGTCAAGATTGAACAGCAGTTGGCAGAAGGTGAAATCGCATTAGTCAGCGGACAGCAAATAATAACCGGATATGAAGAGACCAAAACACTGACTATCAACGACAAACATTACTTGTTGATGAACACCGATACCAGGCTCTCGATAGATTCGTGGATGCAGGGGGAAGGTCCCGGCTGTATGGTGAACCTTATCTCAGGCGAGATATTCGCCCATGTGGTACATGACGGCAGGCCTTTTGCGGTTCAAACTAATCACGTTCGCGCGGTGATCACCGGCACCACCTTTGACGTGAAGGTTTCGGAGGCCGCCACCACTTTGGCGGTGAGCGAAGGAGCCGTTCGGCTGGAGTCGGATAAAGGTTCGGTGGAGGTAAAGGCAGGCCAAAAATCGGAAATTGGTTTTAATTCGGCACCTACCCCTCCGCGGGCCTGTAACACCAGCCAGCTTATCGCCTGGGTGTGGGCGGATAAAATCAAGGAGGAACGGGCCGACGATATCGCCGATCTGAAAGGTTTTGCATCGGATGATTTCTGGAATCCAACCTTTTGGGCGCCAAGTCCAGGTCTGATTGATTACGATCAGTGGGTCGGTGAAAACCGGGACTGGTTTGAGGGGGAATTTCCCTGGATATTTCAATTGCGCGAGGCGTTTATCAAAGAAGGGCTTGAGGCGGATTATCCTTTGTTGTTGATTTTGTCGGGTGATATATGGCAGTTCGTTTTTGGCGAGGACATGCCGCGTCAAATTCCTATTTTGGCGGGGGAATCTTTGGGGAGAGTTGCTGGTCATTACGGTTTCGACCAGGAGTGGTTATCTAAGGCCGTTCCGGCAGTTCGATATGCAGATGCGGATAAGACCATAGAAGAGGAGTTTTGGGGTTTAGAGGCATTTGAGGCATGGTCTGACGGTTTTGCAGGGTCGGATTACAGATACACGAAGATTGACGACGCGCTGCTGTGGTATTCCTTTGGCGCCAGTATTTATATATTAAAGACCAGGACATTAGCCTGGCTGTGGGTACAGAATGACATGCCGGGCGGCAGGAGCGAGGCTAAAGGGGAATTATTATCTTTGTTAGATGAGCAAATACAGGCGGCGTATAAGATCGAAGAGGCGAGCATGCGCTTGATTATCACCACCAATATGCCCTGTTCGGCCGATTACATAGATCTGGCGGGGCAATTGAAGGATCAGATAGATACTTTGTACAAATGCGAGGAAAGCATTTTGGAGGTGCGGGATTTACATCCGCTATTACCAGGAAAAGGGTTTTATTAAGCGACGCAATTTTCGAATTGAAACGGTGATTAAAATGGCGCACGAACTTTTAGAGGTTCAGGAAGGTAAGACGGTTATTGATCGGAATTCTCACCATCTATTCCAGTATGGGGGGGACAAGATGCTGTATGATCTGGCGACGGGGGTGATATGCGAGTTGAATGATTTTACTTACCGGCTGTTGAGTCTTTGCGGCGGTCATTCGTGGGCGGAGGTACTAGATATTATTGCCAGGGAATATCCAGGCGTTCGCGAAGAAGAGATATCAGCAGCTCTGGATTCGCTTAAAGGGCATGGTTTTTTTAGGTACAAGTTTTCGGATGGGGAGATCCAGCATTCCCGTATAGACGGACTATGGGGTTTTAAGCCCAGGATGCTCCAGTTGTTTCTGGCGCAGAAGTGCAATCTGGCCTGTCGTTACTGTTATGCGGAAAACAGCGGATCGAACGCCAGAAATAAACTAATGAGCTGGGAGGTGGCGAAAGGCGCGGTGGATTATCTGGTGTCGAAGTCGGGTGAGCGGAGGGATTTAAGGTTTAACTTTTTCGGAGGGGAGCCGCTTTTGAATTATAAAGTACTCCAAAGAGCAGTGTCCTACTGTGAGGAGCTAAGCCAAAGGACGGGCAAGAAGTTTTCCTTTGAGTTATCGACCAACGGCATATTACTAAGTCGAGAGGTTGCGGACTATTTTGCCGAGCGCGACTTTCGCTTATGCATCAGCATCGACGGATGGCGGGAGATGCACAATGATCAACGTTTGTCGGGGGAGGGCAAGGATTATTACGACACGATTCTCCATAACGCCAAATATGCAGTTAAAAGATATAGAGAGCTTAAGTCAAGGATCAGGGTGAAGGTAAGGGCCAATTTGACTTGCCGGCACCATGATTTAAGAAAGACCGCAGAGTATTTGGAGGATCAAGGTTTTGAGGACATCGGGATTTGTTCGGTGGTGCCTCTTTGCTACGAAGACGAAACGCCCTGCGCCCTGACGGAAGAGCAGATGGATATAGTAGACTCTGATTATGAGCAGCTGCAACGGGAGATTCTTTCGGATCTGGAGCAAGGGAAGCGTTTGGGTCCCTACAGGGATAGATATATTTCCACGATGATCGCCCTGCAATTCCGGGCAATGCCGCTCATGGGCATTACCTGCGGCATAGGCAGGAACAGCAGTGCGGTGGATTGTGAGGGCAACATTTATCCGTGTCATCGTTACGTGGGCATGGAGAAGTATATTATGGGCAATATATTTTCCGGTTTGAGTCCCTCGCGGACGATAGGGTTGTATCATAAATACCATCAATGCATCTTAAAGGAATGCTCCGGCTGTTGGGCGCACAAGATTTGCGGGGGGGGATGTGCGTGGGAGCGGGCCGCGCCGGACGGGATAATATATAACAAGACATCATCCCATTGTGAAAGGTTCCGAAAGACCATGGAAACATTTATGTGGCTGGACAAAGAGATGCGTAAAAGATGTCCGGGCGTATATTCCGACATGCGAAAAAGCAGGCGAAGAGACGACGAAAGGTTCAATAACTGGAGATGGGATGAATGATCTTAAGCAACAATTTCAGATTTTAGAGGAGCCACCGGGGTCATATGCGATTTGAATGATTTTACTTATCGGCTGTTGGGTCTTTGCGGCGGTCATTGCTGGGCGGAGGCAATAGATATTATTGAAAGGGAATACTCTGGGGTCAGCGAAGAGGAGGTGCTGGCCACGCTGGACTTACTTAAAGGGCGTGGTTTTTTTTCTCACAGGTTTTTGGATCGGGAGATTCAGCATCCTAATATGGACGAACTATGGCAGCACAAGCCCAGGCGTCTTCAGTTGTTTTTGGCCCAGAAGTGTAATCTGGCCTGCCGCTACTGTTATGCCGAAAACAGCGGGTCGAACGCCAGGAATAAACTAATGGGCTGGGATGTTGCAAAAAGCGCGGTGGATTACCTGGTGAAGAGGTCGGGCGAGCGTGAGAATTTAAGGGTTACCTTTTTCGGCGGGGAGCCGCTTTTGAACTATAAAGTACTCAGAAGAGTGGTGGTCTACTGTGACGAGTTAAGCCAAAGGACCGGCAAGAAGTTTTCCTTTGAGTTAATAACCAACGGAACGTTACTAAACAAAGAAATCGCGGACTATGTGGCCGAGCGCAACTTTAGTTTACTCATCAGTATTGACGGATGGCGGGAGATGCATAATTTTCAGCGTCCCTCGGTGGACGGCAGGGATTATTACGACACGATTCTTAACAACGCCAAATATATAGTGAAGAGATACAGGGAGCTTAAATCCAGGACCAGGATATTTATAAGGGCGAACATGACACCCAGGTACCATGATGCCCGGAAGATCGTAGATTATCTGGAGGGTCAAGGATTTAATTCCGTGGGCGTTTCTTCGATTGTATCTTTGCCCTATGACGACGAAACGCCCGGCGCCCTGACCAGAGAGCAGATGGACGTAATAGACTCCGATTACGAGCAGCTTTTATTAGAGATTCTCTTGGATCTGGAGCAAGGGAGGCGTTTGAGTCCCTACCGGAATAGATATATTTCCACGATGGTCATGCATAAACTCAAAGAAGGCATGACGCTGGGCATTACCTGCGGCATAGGCAGGAACACCAATGCGGTGGATTGTGACGGCAACATATATCCGTGTCATCGTTACGTGGGCATGGACAAGTATATTATCGGGGATATATTTTCCGGTTTGAGTCCTTCCCGGACGATGGGGTTGTATCACGAATATAATCAATGCGCCTTAAAGGAATGCTCCGGTTGCTGGGCGCACAGGATTTGCGCGGGCGGCTGTGCCTGGGAGCGGTCCGCGCCGGACGGGGCGATATACGAGAGGATGCCCACGGATTGCGAAAGGTTCAGAAGGACCATTGAAAAATTTATGTGGCTGGACAAAGAGATGCGTAAAAGATGTCCGGGCGTATATTCCGACATGCAGAAAAGCAGGGGAAGAGGCGACGAAGAGATCAAAAACTGGAGTTGGGATTGAAGGTAAAGAAGATTTTTGGCGTTGGGTCGCCGGGCGCGGGCGGCAATATTGCCAAGAATGACAGAGGGACAGGACTTGCGGCTTTTTCAGGGACGACTATTTAGGAACCAGATGTTCAGAAAGGAGAACAAAGCGATGAATGAAAAGGAAAGAAAGCCAGCTGAAGATATGCTGTCAGAGGAGGCCCAATCCCGAAGGCAGTTTATCAAGAAACTGGGCACTGCCACCTTTGCGGTCACGGTAGTGGGCATGACGGGCCGGGGCGCTTTTGCGCGCTCGTGCGGCGGAGAATGCGATCCACCGCCACAGAGATTCTCCGGCGATACGGACACATGCCCTCCTGAGAGGCAGCGATTTGCCAGCGAAACGGATGAATCCTGCGCCAGCGGCGAACAACCATATACGAGATTCGCCGCGGAAACGGACGAGAGTTGCACCGAAGGAGCATATCAGAGATTCGCCGCGGAAACAGATGAAGAACCGCCGCCCAGATAATTAATTACAGTTTCGACAGTGCCGAAGACAGGTGTTGCGGCGCCCCAATAGGCCCTAAATGAGAGTTACAGCAGGACATTTATTCAAGACAATACTTGGGCCATGTTAGGGCTCTTGTTTCATTCTTTGAGGAGTCAGGCAGGCATGCCGGAATTTGCCAAGGCTGCTTATCCGGCTTCTCGGCTACTATCAAGAAGTTACTATTTGGTCGTCCCTGAAAGAGTCGCAATTTTTATCGGGCAAGCGCGGTCGTCGGGGGCCGGTGGTCACGGGGGCGGGTTCAAGTTTTCCGGCGCGGGCCCCAAGAGAGATGAGACCGGGGAAATAGAGGGTTGAAAGTCAGAAGGTTTAAGTATGATAAACCCGGCTAAGATCTCAAGCACCAAGCCTTTCAGCTACCACAAACTATCTGCCTCTTCATCGACTTATATGATAGGGGAAGCCGAACGACGGCGATTACCAAGAAGATCTCGACAGCTGCATCCATTATCTGCGGGAAATCGGCGCGATAGAAGTTTTGCCCTTTTTTTCCTTTTGGCGGATTAAATTAACACAGTTTTGGAGACGGTGCGGGGGTTGTTTGGGGATTAAGTTTCGAAAGATGCTGGGCGTGTATCCTCTGGTTATCAGATGCGTCATAATTAAAGAGAAGCTAAGCCGGCGGGCGTCGTCGTCGAAGTATTTGCGTCATCAGGCAGCCAAGCGAATATTATTAATTATACAGGGGGGCATAGGTGATATGATACTGAGCACGCCCATGCTATGTTTGTTGAGAAGGGTTTATCGCGGCGCTGTTATTGACGTAATTACCAAGGCCAAGTATGCCGGTTTTTTTGAGGGCTGCCCCCTCGTTAATCAGGTAATAAAATGGCCCGGCAACTCCGCGGTATTTGGCATTTTGGGTCCTCCGTGCCAATTATTAGAATCAATATACCGTAAATACGATATTACCATTTCCTGTGTGGAGCATTTTGGCGGGGCTTATCGATGGTTTACGGGCAAGGCTATATCTTATCTTTCGGAGGCGCCGGTGAGGATAGGGACTCTGGACGGCATAACCAGAAAATACCCCCGCATAGCCAGGCGTTTTCTGACTCAGGGGGTGGAGCAAAGACGGGAACACGAGGCCAGGCGGATGCTCAAATTGCTGGGCCCGCTGGGCATTAATAATACCAGAGAGCCTGCGAGGATATGGATTTCGCGCCGGGATCAGAGGGAACTAGATAAAATTTATCCGCTAAAAAATGCGTCCCGAACAAGAAAGAATCTGGTGGGGGTATCCCCTTTTACCGTTTTGCCCCGGCAATGGCCCTATGAAAGATGGAGCGGGTTAATTGATTATTTAATTGAAGAGGAGAAGGCCACGGTTGTCATGCTGGGGGCGAGGCAGAATTGCGATGACGCCGTATTTTTGGTACATATGTGTAAAAACAAGGATAAGATTGTCAGTCTGGTGGGTAAAACGACGCTGGGATCGCTCGGCGCCGTAATTAATTTGTTATCACTGCTTATCACGCACGACAGCGGACCGGCCCATTTTGCGGCCGCTTTACAGGTGCCGGAGATCGTTCTTTTTGCCTGGGCGAATCCGGGCCGGTGCGGGCCGTGGCAGAATAAAGCTTCTCTGGTCATCAGGAATCCATCCTTAAGAATAGCGGATATTGCTCTGGCGGAGGTCTGTCAAGCGGCGCGGCAGATGTTAGAGAAGGGGAATAAAAGACCTAACCTATCACATTAATATTTTGGGAGGTGCTTTTTGCTTTTAGGGGTTTTATGCCAAAGGGAAATAAATTAACCTTCGGGGGCGCGAAACTTTTCCAGGGCTTCGAGCACGTCTTTTATTTTCAGGGAGGTTTTATAGACTAAGACATTGTCTTTAATGATTGCCGCTGTGCGCAGAGACCGCTGGGGAACGGCTATAAGAATATTACGACGACGAAATTGCTGCAGGCTTTGTTTTTTATAGGCCAGATATTCCGGCGTCCAGAACCCGACAATTTCCAGCAGCACTTCGGCGCCGTCTTGGTGGCGAAAGACGAAATCGGGCACAAAGACCTTTTGACCTTCGTGGCAAATTACGCCCTCTCGGATCAATTGCCACCGGTCGCGGGCGGGCCCAAAGCGCTGCGCGAAGTTATCCTCCAGTTTTGAATCGAACTCTTCCGGGGGGGGCAGGTGACTGGTGAATTGGTCCTGATCGGAGAGGATAAGTTCGGCTTTTGTTTTCCACGGGGTCTGGACAACAGCCGACATCTGCCAGCCTTTACAGGCCAACAAGGCGGGCAGAAACCGGGCAAAACTTACCCCGTAACGGCGGGTTTGGCGCAGGACGGAGGCCGGTCCGGTGAATTCCATCACATATCTCAGGGGGCCGGTCCGTTCGATTTGATGCAGCAGGCCGGACAACTTGGCGTAGCGGAGGATGGTTTTGAAATCGCCCTTTGCCTTCACGGTCATTTTTTCCGCCCGGTAAAGACAGGCCTGCAACTGGGCCACGTTGTAACGGGAGAGCAGGGCTTCGGCGTCGGGAAAGCCGGGGAATTTTTGCAAGCGCTGAAAAGAGATCACGTCCGCGTAAAGCCGGGATTCGATCTCATCCCAGGGTCTGCCCAGCTTGCGGGCGATATTATTCTTTACTTGATGTTCCTGGTGCTCAAAGAGTTGATCGGGCTGTTTGACCAGGGGATGAAAGTCGGCGGCGGCGGAGAAGATCTGCATTCGTAAGCGGGCGGAGCGGCTCTGGGGGTCCTTTTCAAAGATGCCTTTTTCATCGAGGAGTTTGCAAAAGGATTCGATTCGGCGCCGGGGGCAATTGGGCTCCTTCATTAGAATAATTTCTATCTGCCGGTGCAACTGGCGCCGGGTTTTACCGGCGCCGCGGCGATAGGTCATAAGCATATGCTCGGCATGTTGGAGGTACTGCTGATGATCGCGGCGGAGTAATCGGTCGGGAAACGCGCGGCCGTTTCTATATTCGACGATGGAATGTTCGCTGGTAAGCATCGCTTTTCCGTCTTTTGCGGGAACGTATTACTTCTTTAGTGTTCTGGCAGACGACTTCGTAAAGGACGCCCCGGGTGTTGCCTGATTTTCGTAAGATTCGTCCCAGCCGCTGCTGGGCCTGGCGGGTGCTGGCCTGCCCTCCGATCACCACCGCCACCTTGGTCCGGGGGACATCCACACCTTCATCCAGGACACGATTGGCGACCAATACGCTGAATTGACTCCGGGCGAATCCGTCGAGCACCGCCAGACGTTCCTTTTTGCGCGTATGGGACAATATGGTGGGCGCCAGAAAGCGGCGGGATATATCAATGGCCATCATATTGGAACCGGTAAAGACCAAAACCGGTTCGCCCTTGTGCAAACGGAAGATATCCTCCAAGACGCGGAGTTTTTCGGCGGCCCGGTCTTCGATCGACGCTTTGAGATAGTAGGCCTTGAGGGCCTGACGGGCCCGGGGATCGTCACCTGATTCATTACATAAATGCTTCCAGGTGTATCCGGGCTGCTCCTTTCTTTTGTTAATGATAAACTGCCTCACCAGGTTGCTGCATTCATCATAGGTTTTTTGTTCGTGCTCATTTAATTGGACGGGTATTCGAATCACGTCAAAATCCGCCAAGGTGCTGCCTTTGGCCCGGTCAAAGGGCATGCGATAGGCCACCGGTCCCACCAGTTCGTCCAAATCCTCGTGTAAACCGTCGGAGCGCTGGGGGGTAGCCGTCAGGCCCAGTCGATAGACGGCGGTGCTGAGCAGCGCCGCTTCCCGTCGGCATCTGCCGGGGAGATGATGCTCTTCATCGAATATTAACAAGCCGAACCTGTCGCCCATCTTGTCCATATGAATATAGGCGCTATCGTAGGTGGTCGCCGTTATGGGCTTCAAATTATGCAGACCGTCTCCCACTATGCCGGCGTTATAGCCGAAGGTATGGAGGATGCGGCGATGCCACTGGTACATCAGGTCGCGTACCGGGGCTACCACCAGGGTTGCCACTTTTTCCCGGTCCATGGCCGCCAGCGCCACTTCGGTTTTTCCGGTGCCGGTGGGCATGATAACCTGTCCACGACGACCGGCTTTCATCCAGGCCGCCAGGGCCTCAACCTGTTCCGGTCTGAGGGGGGGGAGATCCACGCCGGCCCAGTCAAGGTTTTCAGGCCGGGGCACCCGGTCAATAAAGTTCGAGCCCAGCTTCCGGCGCAGCCATTTTCGTACTCGGTCGTAGTGATAGGCGCTGCACCTCCAGGCATTCACCCGATGATCCCATCTCCAGATTTGCCGCTCGCCGTCAGCGAGCGTGAGGTTATTAATATTGCCCTGCAATAAGAGGGTTCCCTGATCGAATGAAAGGGCAACCGGTCTTTCAGAACCATTGGCATTCATGGATCAAACTGATAAAGTTGGTTGTTAGAATTTGCAAGAAAATTCTATGGGGTAAAAAAGTAAGCCAAGCAATTTTGGCGCCGGATCGACCGCCGGCGTAAAACCAGTTGGGTAAACGGCACGATTATAATTAGATAATCCCTTGCCAAACAGGAGTTTAGTGCTTCTTCAGGGGGGGCTGGGGGATTTGAGTTGGTGACCTGCTGCACGGGAAAAAAGAGACGTTTTAAGGTGAGGTTTAAGGCGGCAAGCGTCTCGATGAGGCCTGAGAGGTCCCAGAAGGCCCCAGGACGGCGTAGGGGCGATTTTCCGGGGCCGGATAAGCAAATAACTAAGGGTTTTTGGGTGCGGGGCGATAGAATCGGCGGTAAAACGTTTACAAACCGACCGTCACGGACACAATAAAAACGTGCCCCTTGAGGCCCCGGCGATCCAGACTTTAATCCTCCGCCTGATTGCCGGGGCCGCTTTTCGCATCCGGGCCGAAAATCCTTGTGGTTGGAACTACACCGCAAATAGGAGTCAGCCCCGTTCCCCCCCATAAACTTACCTTTTTTTTCTGTCGATAAGCACTTTAGGCGGGGATTACGATATGGGCTTACGGGTGATCGGGATTATAGGGGAGAAAACTCACCTTTCCCACGCCCGCAGGCCGTTTCTTTGACCACCCTATCCCACAGGCCTAAAATGAATATAAGCTCTCCCCCTTCAGAGAGCCCAGGCTCTGGATTTTTTCCCCTTTGTCCCAGAGCCGCTTCTTTCTATAGTTGACAGCCCCAATGCACAGCGATAGAATATCCTCACGAAGATGTATAGGCCCCCGGTCCCACCTAACCCAATTTTGCCGGGGGCCGGGTTTTATATGGACTCACGCAGCAGTTGTTGATATAATAGAGATCTTAAAACCACCCGCATTAGGGAAATGGCCCCGGTGATTCAAACCTTCCTCCTTGACGCCGGGGCCTGATTTTCGCATATGGACCGAAAACCCTTGTGGTTGCGTTTGCGGCGGGCTAATTGGGTCATTGGGGGCGAGATTTCCGGCCCGGCTACAGGCCCGAGGGCCATTAACTTTTTCCTTTCCCTTTGTTAGTCAAGGAGTTATACTGACAGGGCCCGGGATTCTTTGAATTTACATGCTCTATGAGGCAAGCCATGACAGCACCTTCGGCGATATTGAAGCTGGTCGAGATTTTTGATCGTAACCGCGAGGTTTATACCTCAGGGACTTATAACGAGACGCAGCTGCGGCGGGAGTTTGTCGATCCTTTTTTTACGGCTTTGGGCTGGGACGTGGCCAACGTGCGTGGTTATGCCGAGGCCTACAAGGACGTCATCCACGAAGATGCGCTGAAGGTGGGCCCGGCCACCAAGGCCCCGGACTACTGCTTTCGGGTGGGGGGGACGCGTAAATTTTTCGTGGAGGCGAAGAGGCCGGCGATTGACATCAGGTACGATATCCACCCGGCCTATCAACTGCGTCGCTACGCCTGGTCGGCCAAGCTGGGTCTTTCGATTTTGACCGATTTTGAGGAGTTTGCCGTCTATGACTGCCGCGTGCGGCCTATAAAGACCGACAAGGCCTCAACCGCCCGCACCTTATATATCAAATACGATCAATATCCGGGGCGCTGGGGGGAGATTGCGGGTGTTTTTGCCAAAGAAGCGGTATTAGAAGGTTCGTTTGATAAATACGTGGAATCGGCCCGTCGTAAGAAAGGGACCGCCGAGGTGGATGCCGCTTTCCTGGCCGAGATCGAGACCTGGCGCGACGCCCTGGCCCGCAATATTGCCCTGCGGAATCCGTCACTTTCCAACCGCCAGCTTAATTTTGCCGTCCAGCGGACCATCGACCGGATAATTTTCCTGCGGATATGCGAGGACCGGGCCATCGAACCTTACAGTCAGCTTCAGGCCCTACTTGCAGGCCCCCCAATATCTATAAACGCCTCCTGACCATTTACGACCGGGCCGATGAACGTTACAATTCCGGTTTGTTCTACTTTCACCCGGAGAAGGGCCGACCCGACGCCCCCGATGAACTCACCCCCAAACTTACCATCGACGACAAGATCCTCAAAGACATTCTTGAAAAACTCTATTACCCCGAAAGCCCCTACGAGTTTTCGGTGCTGCCC
>Ga0111186_1104_pt1 | contig 12449 bp, 10 predicted proteins | sample DeeMarSWOR324_28_FD_80243 | JGI IMG/M metagenome (GOLD analysis project Ga0111186, IMG submission 80243) | Phycisphaerae bacterium SM23_30 | reverse complement strand
ACTTCCACCTGGCCGTCTTTGACCTCGCTGGTGTCCTTCATGGTGAACCACTCGAATGCCACCGAACGGTTGCCCCCAAACTCACAATACATATCCTCCTTGCGGATCCGTTCCCCTTCAAACGCCGGACTATAGGCCACCGGGATCGGCACCTCCGCCACCTTGATCTTCAATCCTCTTACCTCGATGCACTTCTCCACGATCTCTTCGTGCGGGATGCGCGAGACGACGTGCTCGTAGGTGCAGACGCCCGTGGGCAATATCTCCGGGATGTCGCTGTCGGCAATGGTGGGAAAACCATAATTGATCGCTCCCGCCGCCGTGGCGTACCACTCGTCGGTTACTTCTCCTAACGCCATCACAAAGGCAAAAATGCGGTTCTTGTTGTAAAGCAAATTCCGTCGGAAATCGCCCGGCTGCACCCCGCCGAAACTCATCGCCGCCCGGCTGGCAAAGCCCAGGGCATAGATTGCCGAAGTAATCTCCCGCCCGAAGGGCACCAGCCGCGTCTCCCAGCCCATCTGCACCCCCGCTTCGGCCAACTGCTCGGCGAAGCACGTGCCGTTACTATGGGCATGCATGAACACATATAAAAAACGTTCCTGGAGTTTCCGCGCGATATCGACTGCTATCTCCACCGTAGGCGCCGCCCCGGCAATGGCCGCAAAACCCGGCGCCGAACCGTCCACAAACTCGATGCCCCGCTCCCGCATGATCACGTCGTCGGCCGCCCCCAGCCAGATCCCCTCCACCGGATTCGGACCGATCAAGTACTTACACGCCTCGATGATCTCTTCGGCGAACAGCGTCGCCATCCCCGCGTCCAGGGTCGGCCCCAGGTAGGGGGTCCATAGCTCATCCTCCACCAAGGGCGGCAGAAGACCTCTGATCTCTTCCATCACTTCCTGAAAGTCGGCCAAGGTCTGGACCTCCCGCCCCGTCATCGCGTAGATGATGGGGATATAATAGCCCGTATTGGGAAACTCCACCTTGGCGTCTTTGCCTTTTTCCTTGACGGCCTTGGCTAAGATATCCTCCGCCTGTTTGGCGATCTTATGAGCCCCACGAATAGCCGCTGAAGCAATTATTTTAGACATCTGTTATCTACCTCTTCTTTAATGAAAACCTTAAGTATTTTTTGGTGGTATTACTTAGATTGCCGAATCATCACCGGCCGGACCTCTTTTCATTTTTAATTGCCGGTTGTCCGTTTTTAGTCTTTAATCGTTTACTCCACCTTCAACGCCCGGCGGTCCTCCATGTCGTAGAGCTTGCGTTCTTTCTCTTCGTTGATGCCCAGGGCGTCGCGTTTGCTCTCAATGTGTTCGATCATCATGTGGGCGGCCTTGATGGGGTCTTTTTCAAAGGCCCACTTGCCTCCTACATCTTTTTCTATCCCTTCGGTCAAGTACCGGTGGAGATTCGGTGCCCCGACAACGGGCAAAGGTTCGGCTATCACGGTAAAAACCCCCGAGGCCACAAAATACATTCCAATTGAAACGGCCTTTTCCGACATCCACTCCGGAGCGGCGCCGGCCACCGGCAGCTCGGCAATGTCTTCGCCGAGTCCGCCCTCGGCTACCACGTTCGCCAGCACCGTTAAAATGCGGCTGTTATCCACGCAGGAACCCACGTGCAGCACCGGTGGAATCCCCACCGTCTCACAGACCTCATGCAGACCTTTACCGCAATATTGGGCCGCCGCTTCCGGTCTCATCAGCCCTACTTTGGCCGCCGCTATCGCCCCGCAGCCCGTGCTCACCACCAGAACGTCATTTTTGATCAACTCTTTCATCATCTCGATATGACAACTGTCATGGATCTGCTTGGGATTATTGCAACCTACCACGCCGGCGGCGCCGCGTATCCGCCCGTTGATGACGTTGTCATTCAGGGGGCGGTAACTGGCCCGAAATCGCCCCCCTAGATGATAGAAGGTGTTTTCCGTGGTGAAGCCGGCGATGCCCCTTTCCTTATGTTTGGGAATGCACGCCTGACCGTTGCGGTTAGTGTAATTTTCTATCGCAATCTTGATAATTTTACGAGCGGTCTCGACGGCCTTGTCTTCGTGAAATTCAATGTGCTCGGCGCCGGCGATCTTGCATTTGGGTGAAGTTGTTAAAAGCTTGGTGTGCATGCATTCGCATAAAGAGCCCAGCGCCGGCATTATACACTGCACGTCCACCAGCATAACGTCCGCCACGCCGGTCATGACTGCCAATTCCTGTTGTAAGAAATTACCGGCCACCGGCACCCCATGACGCATTAATATTTCATTGGCCGTGCAGCAGATACCGGCGATGTTAATTCCCTGGGCGCCTTTTTCCTGGGCCAGCTTTAATAACTCTTTATCTTGTGCTACCTGCACCACAATATCCGACAGGGTCGGCTCATGGCCGTGCACGATGACATTTACTTGGTCTTTATCGAGAACGCCCAGATTGACCCCGAAGCGAATCGGCTGCGGACTACCGAACATAATATCCGACAACTCCGTGGCGATCAGCGAACCGCCCCAGCCGTCCGCCAGACTCGCCCGGATACCCTGCTTCACCAGGTTTATATAGTCGGAGCCGACCCCTATATGGGTTCTATGCATAATCTCCACGATCTCACGATCAACCGACCGCGGCGTCACTCCCAAATTCTTCCATGCTTCCTGCCGGGCCTTGGGTGGGTATGCCGCCGCCGTGATCAGCGTTCCTTCCTGCTTGCCGAATTCTTTCAGCACCGCATTCGCCAGGTCGAGGCCTATCTCCTTGATCTTGCGGTCTTTGATCTCGATGCCGAAGCGGGCGGCCACTTCCTTCAATTTCCTTTCGTCTTTGACCATATAATCAGATTTATCGCTCTCCACCGCCATCTTGAAGGTGTGGGCAATATCGCGACCGTGATCCGAATGAGCCGCCGCCCCCCCTGCGATCATTCTTATTAAATTTCGGGCTGCGATCGTATCGGCCGTCGCCCCGCACACCCCCGCCTGGGGACCTTCCCCGAACGGGTCGATCCGGCAGGGGCCCATCGAACATATACGACAGCACAAGCCCAGGCGCCCAAAACCGCACTGCGGGGATTGAGCTTCAAAACGGTCCCAGGCGTTTTGCTGGTTATTTTCCGCCATCCATCCTATCATTTCCTGCGACGCCTTGTCGCTGCTGCGTGCTTTTGAATCCATATGTTTTTCCTTTGTGATTCATATTCTGAAATAATTTTTTTCAACCTTATATCTTCACCTTTTATGTCAAAGGCGTCATTACTCTCTGCGCGCCGGTCTGTAGGTTATGACACCGTAACCTTTTTGTGAAAAACCTTGCTCTCCTCCAGCTTTTTAGCCGTCTGTTTCTTTCGACACTGAGGGCACAAACGCAAACGATGGGGGAATTCTGCAAATATCGATTCAATCTTACGCAGGGCCTGCTCGCTCACCTGGGCGCTAATTATCATGGCGCCGCATTCTTCGCACACGATCAGCTTGTTGCGCGACTTAAAGGGTGATATCTCAATTTCCTGTTCTTCTTCGTGCAGGCGGATGCGGATGGTGCCCACCGGGCAGATCGCCGCGCAGGCCCCGCAGCCGATGCAGTCCTCGGCCGGCTGCCGGAACGGCCCCGCCACCGCTTTATCCACGCCCCGACCGGCAAAACCGATCGCCGATTGCCCGATGACCTCCTCGCATACCCGTATGCATAACCCGCATAAAATACAATTCCGCTGGCTTTCCGTAACCGTCGGAAAACTCGTCTGCAGCACTCCCATCCGCTCGGCCAGCTCCTTGAGCTCTTCACTCTCCGGGGCCCGCGCCAACAATAATTCCATCACCCCGCAGCGGGCCTTGACCGCCTGCTCGCTGGTGGTCGAGACCACAAGGTCATGCCGCACCGGATAATTGCAGGACGTGACCAACTGCTTCTGGTCGCCGCCCTCCAGTTCCACCATGCACAGCCGACACGCCCCGCTCCTCGAAACCGCCTCATGGTAGCAAAGCGTCGGTATCCATACGCCTGCCTTTTGCGCCGCCTCCAGGATCGTGGCGTTTTTTTCAACTTCCACCTTAATTCCGTCTATGGTTACCGTAGGCAATGATTTACCTTTCTATATACGCCTCCAGATGGCATGTTCATGCCCTGCCCGGGCACGGTTTTCTAACGTCTTGTCGCCTACTCCTTACACCTTCAATACTGCCGAGAACGGACATTTATCCCAGCAGGTACCGCAGAGCGTGCATTTTTCCTGAATAATCTTATGCGGCACCTTCTTCTCGCCGACGATCGCATCGACCGGGCAGTTTTTCAAACAAATCCCGCAGGCCTTACAGGCCTCCTCATCAATCTTATATCGAAACAGTCCCTTACATTCCTTGGCCGGACAGCGCCGCTGTTGAATGTGGGCCTCATATTCCGCCTGGAAATAGCGGATCGTCGATAAAATGGGATTAGCCGCCGTCTTGCCCAGAGCGCAAAGGGCCGTCCCTTCCAAAAGTTCCGCCAACGCCTTGAGCTTATCGAGATCGTCTGCTTGACCTTCACCTTTGGTTATCCGTGTCAGAATATGCAGCATCTGGGCCAATCCCTCTCGACAGGGCGTGCACTTGCCGCACGATTCTTTCTGCAGAAACTCGGTAAAATACCGCGCCACCTGCACCATGCAGGTGTCCTCATCCATCACAATCATGCCCCCCGAGCCCATCATCGAACCCAGTTTCGTCAACTCATCAAAATCCACCCGGGCGTCCAGGTGTTCAGCGGGTATGCAGCCGCCCGAAGGCCCGCCCGTCTGCACGGCTTTGAATTTCTTATCATCCTTTACCCCGCCGCCGATCTCCTCAACGATCCGACGCAGGGAAATACCCATCGGCACTTCCACCAGTCCGGTATTCACTACCTTTCCCACCAGGCTGAATACCTTGGTCCCTTTGGATTTTTCCGTCCCGATATCGGCAAACCATTTACCCCCGTTATTTATGATCTTGGGAACATTAGTCCATGTCTCTACATTATTTAGCACCGTGGGCTTGCCGTGTAAGCCGCTTTCGACCATATGCACGTATTTGGCCCGGGGCTCGCCCGGCTTACCTTCCAGAGAGGCGATCAACGCCGACGATTCCCCGCAGACAAAGGCCCCGCCGCCCCGGTTGATTCGGATATCAAAGGAAAAATTGCTGCCCAGAATATTCTTACCCAATAGCCCCCGCTTGCGGGTTTGGGCGATCGCCCCCGTAAGGTGCCGCACCGCCAGCGGATATTCATTACGAACATAGATATAACCCTGCTCCGCTCCGACGGCGTAGGCCCCGATTATCATCCCTTCAATTACCGAATGCGGGTTCCCCTCCATGATGGAACGATCCATAAAGGCCCCCGGATCGCCTTCATCGCCGTTGCAGATGATGTATTTGCCGTTGCCGGAGGCCTCGCGGCAACTGCGCCATTTTCGGCCTGTCGGAAAGCCTCCGCCGCCCCGACCGCGCAGGTGCGACTCTTCCACTTGCTCGATCACCTGCTCCGGACTCATCGAAGATATGACCTTCGCCAGGGCTGAGTAGCCGCCCGCGGCGAGGTAGTCGGTGATCTGGGTAGGATCGATCAAGCCGTTGGCCGACAAGACCACCCGTTTTTGAACATTGTAAAATGGTATCTCCGCCGCCTTTGTGGCCTTCTTGCCGGTAAGGGGGTCTTCAAACAACAGTCTCTCCAGTATCCGGCCTCCCAGGATCGTTTCCCGGAATATCTCCGCCACGTCGGGCTCTTCCACCTGTTGGTAGAAGATCTCTCCGGGATCAATCACCACAATGGGGCCCCGCTCGCAAAATCCGTGGCAGCCGACGTTTTTGGTCTCCACCCGTACGTCTCGACTGGACTTCCGGGCCGCCTCCTGGAAAAGCTCATATAACTTGCGGGAATCCTTGGCCGCGCATCCCGTCCCGATGCAGACCCGCACCACTTTGGGTATCGCCTTGCTCTTGTTCCGTAATTGCCGGGCGAAAGCCGCAATATCGTTAGGGCTGGTAAATTTCGCATCGGTGCTTATCAACTTTTAGACTCCTTCGTTGTGGCCTGGTCGGTTGCTGCTTTCTGCTGACGCCTTCATTCTGCCGTTGTGGCCTCCTTGGTTTGTTCTTCCAGGCTCAATCCGTGGAGAATTTCCAGCGCGGATTCCATTGTTACCTGACCGTGATATTTACCATCCACCACCATCACCGGGGCCAACGCACACGCACCGACGCAGTTGACCGGATTATAGCTGAACATCCGATCCGGCGTCGTGCCGCCCGGGGCCACCTGGAATTCTCTACAAATAGCTTGCGATATCTCCCCCGCTCCCTTCAGATAACACACCGTGCCCAAGCACAGCGTCACCTCGTGCGCCCCCTTGGGCGCCAGCCGAAAGGACGAGTAAAATGTCGCCACCGCGTACAAATGGCTCATCGGCACCTCCAGCTTTTTACCCATATAGCGGAGATGATCCACCGGCAGATAACCAATTTCCGCCTGCAGATCTTGCATCATCGGGATCAGCATCCCTACCTCACCCTCATAACGATCCACTATCTCATCGATAAGCTGACTCTCTTCGGCCACGTTATATCCCTTACCTATCTGCTAACCTGTCGATCATTTCTAATTGTCCGTTGTCCGTTTCCTACACCGTCTCCATGGTCACTTCTTTATCTCTTTTACGCAATTCGTCGGCAATCTCCCGCACCGCCGCCAGCTTCATGCCCAGTTCCCGGGGAAGATCGGGGTTCTGATGGCCCGGATTTATGCTCTGGCCCACCATAAAGTGAATATGATCCGCCTCCAGGCATAAGCGAACTAACGACGATGCCCCGTCCGTTTGGTATTTTACGTTTTCCCTGTCCGCCCCGCCCCGCAGCATATCGTAGGTCTTGGTCAACGTCAGTATCCCTTCGGTGGTCAGATCTATCCCTTCCAGGTGGGCCAACGGCGGCACGTCGGGCTGCATGGTATCCAGATCAACCTCAAAGGATTTATTGCCTAAAGATCGCGCCACAATCTTGGCCGTCGTTCCCCCGCAGACGATTAAATAGCCGGGCCGCTTCAAAAAACGCCTCACCACCTCTTCGTCGGTGGCGCGATCTAGAGGGGCGCCCGTTAACACGTTGGCTAAAATCTTATGCCGGGCCTTGATAACCGCCACGCTAACGTCGTCGCCCGGTTTGCCGCAGTAGAGCTCCCAGACCGCCTGGGCCAGCTTCTTGGCTAGCTCCCCGGAAGTCAGCTCCGGATGACTATGTTCTTCCAGATACCTAACGATCTGTTCCCAGCCCCATCCCAAGGGGTACAGTCCTCCGATGCCGGCATTGACCACCCCGTCGGAAATAAAGATAATCCAGTCCCCCAGCTTGGGCTCCAGCTCTATTTCCCGAATGGTCCTGCCGCCTATCACTCGTTCTTCGCTTGGCAGCGGCAGGGATTTGCGCTGCCGCAGAACGATCACCGAGGGTGTGTCGAACTCCACCACCCGGGCCCGGCCGTCGGAAAAGAACTGCCCGATGGCAAAGGTGCTGTAGGCCAGTTTGCGGACTTTGCATACCGGCAGCGTCTGACTTAAAGTCTCCACCACTTCATTTAGCGACAGCTCATTCTCCATCAGGTGCATCACGATCCGCGTGGTCAGGATGGACAGGATGTTGGCCTTGACGCCGCTGCCCAAACCGTCGGATAACGCCAGCGTCACCGAATCGGCATGCCGGGCCACCGCGATGTTGTCACCGCAGAGCTCTTCGCCGTCTTTTTTAAGTTGTTTTGTCCCCCACTCGTAAAACAACTTCATTACTGACCTTCTTCCTGATATAGCGACATCAGCTTCATCAAAAGCACTTTGGTCTCCGCTGTCGTCTCGCCCAGAAGGTTCGCTATCTCCTGGGCCGCCTGCATCTGCCGCGAGATCACCTCCTGAGCCCTCTTGAGCGTCTGGGCCTTCAAATCCAGAAAATCCTTGCGGGCCTTTTCCTCCTCCGAGATGTCGATGAATATGCCGCAGTAAAAATCTTCACCCTCCAGAGGAAAGATGCTCGCCCGATAGCTGATCTCATACTCGGAAATGCCCTCCTTGACCATCAGGGAATTTCCCCCCGCCATGGCCCGCTCGAAACAGTCCGAACGGATGAATTCCCGGGCCGGCCGACCTAAAACCTCCTGGTCCGAACAGCGAAACATCGTAAGAAAAGCCGGGTTGACAAAACATATCTGTGCCTTTTTATCCACCAGCAGCACCCCGTTGGGGGTGTGCTGCACTAAGGCGGTGGTGTAAGTGGCCACTTGCTCTTTTGTAAGTTTCATGCTAACTTCCATGCCTGACAGTTCCATCCGTCGATCATTCAGGACTCTTTTCCTTGAGAAAATCTAATACCTTCCGGCGAAACATCGCGCAGCCCTCATCCTTGTTCGGACTGCAGATAACCTCATCGTTGAACATCCAGTTAATCCCTTTGCCGCAGTGCTCCAGGCAAAACGACCCCTTCAACTCCACCTTGTCCGTGAGATTCTCTTGCGTCAGAATCTCATTGAAACATTTAATTAGCTCCCGCGATCCTTTAATATGGCAGGAACTGCCCACACATACGGTTACTGTAATCATTAATATTCTCTATTTATCACTCATTCCTTCATTTCGCATCGATAGTACCTGTTCCCGGGCGGCGCTGCGCCGCTTGCCGGCGGCTAATTCCTTATCGTCCACCAACTGTAAAGCCCCGGTGGGACAGGCCTCCACGCAGGCCGGCACTTGACCCGCCCCGGGCCGATTAATGCAAAAATCGCATTTGGTCGCCACCTTGCTGTCTTCGGTTATCTCAATCGCCCCAAAAGGACATACCACCAGGCAGTATTTACAGCCGATGCATAAATCCGGATTAATTAACACCGGACTGTCCTCCGCATGTCGGCTTATTGCCCCCGTGGGACAAACCGTTATGCAAGGGGCGTCCTCGCAATGGCGGCACTGCATGGGCACGGCAAACTCATCCACCGCTTCCACCGCTACTCTCTTATGAGGCCGGGGCGATTCATGGATCGCCTCCAGGATATCCCCCGAAGCCGTATGCGCCACCGCACATGCCAATTCACACGTCCTGCAGGCTACACATTTCTTAATATCCGTCGTTATTGTTTTACCCATCTTACTCTCCGCTGCCATGCTGTCATTTGCGCCAAGCTTATCCCAGGCTCCGATCAGGGAGCGGCAATCCAGACCACCGCATCTAAGGCTTTGTTTGGCTTTTCAAATTTCAAACCAGGTTAGCGTCCTTAAATTTTGTTTGGGTTGCTGTTAACCGGATCTCGCCTTAGCATCGCTAAAAATTAAATCCGTTAATGCCTCCTTGGCTTCTCGCAATTGCTCTATCAGTTCTTTGGGGGCGGTAATTACCGCCTCCCGTTTGAGGTCTGCTTCCTGCACCTGGCGGTTATAGTGAATCGATCCCAGTAAAACCATATCCTTCAATTGGGTTTTTACTACCTCCGTCTGGGCGGGATCATTTATCTTATTTGCTATCGCTGCCACCACTTTGATGCCCATCTCCCGGCCCATCCGTGCCATATTGTTGGCCGCCTCGATGCTGCGACCGCCCGGCTCCACCACCACCACCAGGGCATCCACCCCCTGGACACTGGCCCGGCCCAGAAATTCCATCCCCGCCTCCAGATCCACCAGGATCATCTCCTCCGTGTGAAGGATGCTATGGCTCAAAAAGGCCTTCAAAAAAGCCCCCTCCGGACAGGCACAGCCGCTGCCCGCCTGATCGATACCGCCCAGCACCAATAGTTTCACCCCTGCCACTTTGAGCGCATATTTCTCCGCAAGATCGCCGACCTGGGGATTCATCTTGAAATACTGACCGATCGCGCCTTTCTGAGCCCCGGTGCGCTCCTCGATCAGTTCTTTCATATCTATCAAGGGTTGGGGGCGGCTTTGGGCGGGGATGCCAAAAGCCAGAGATAGGTTGGGATTGGAATCGGCATCGATTGCCAGTACTTCAAAACCCTCTTGCGCAAACAATTGTGACCATACGGCGCAAACCGTCGTTTTACCCACTCCTCCTTTGCCGCAAATGGCAATCTTTAGTCCTGACTCCAAGTATATCTCCCTGCTCCCATTGAACAGATTGACATATATAGGTAAAACATGCTTCCGGACGGCCCAAAACACGTGGAAAAGTGGATTGCTCAGCGGTTATCTACAGTTAACACCTGTATTCAACCATCCCGAAGCATAATCTTCACATATATAGAAGGAAAGCCTATCTTTAGCAATAAAAAATGTACAAAAAACCGTCTCCTGCCAACCTTGTTGAGGTATTTTTAATTATATCTCTTTATTAATTAACAACTTAACTTATATATCCCTGATTCGTGCTATTTTTTCACCATTAATTTTTGTCCTAATTGTTTTGCGGTACCGGTCTTAAAAGTCTTTTTCAACCTTTCGTATAATTGGTCCTTATCATCGTTGCCGTTTTTTTCGGCAAGTTCGGTTAGCTGAGCCGCATCGGAAATTATGCTGGATTCAATTGAATCTAACTCTTTTTCGCCATTATGTTTAGGGATAATTCGGCAAATGAGACCGATGGTCTCGGCATCAATATCCTGTCTTGACAATATCGCTTTAACGGCGTCAGAGCCGTCAATGTCGCAGAGAACCGCTGAAGCCTTTATCACCAGCGGATTTCCGCCTTCGACTTTTTGTATCTCGTCGGCGTATCTCAGCACCGCCAAACTGTGTTCTATACGCTTTCGATCCTGGCCGAATACTGATTTCATTTCTGCTATGAGTTTTTGGCAAATAATATCCTCACTATCAGCAGCTCCGAAACACTGTTCGGCATATTGGCACCACTGGGCGCAGCCGATATCGAGCCTGGGATTCCAAACAGTTGCAAGGCATTGGTGACATTTTCGTCTGGGCTCATCTTTCCAGAACTCTATGGCTGTATTGCAGTTAGGGCAATTTGCCTCAAAAATATCACCGGGTTTCCAATATCTTTGGTCCTGTCCCGGGCATTTGACCATAATCGGACCTCAAATTAATCTCTAAATCCTACTACTTTAATATTTTATGCTCGGCGAAAGTAAAAGTGATTAACTAAAGTTTGGCAGAATCAACTTTGGGTACGCTTTTTGGTTAATTTTAATCAAGGGGGGCCGCCAAAAGTAATTATAAATCCTTATTAATTATAGGTTTGCGCTGATTAGTAAAGAAATTTTTGTCCAGAAATTTCTTTACTGAGGTATGCCCAAAACTAATTTTCAAGTAGAGGTTGCCGGTGGGGTAAAAATAGGGTATAATTCGTATAGAGAAAAAGGGAGAAACTTTAACCGCCATTAGGTGTTGGGAACTCCAACCAGGCTTTAGGAGGTAAAGTCATGGCACGTCATTGGATCAATGTAAGTGTTTTATGGGTAATGATTTGTGTATTATTAGGGCCTCAGAGATCCGTTTGGGCGCATGATCGGTTCACAGATGATTACAATAGAGAGCAATCAACGGAGAAGGCCTTGGAGATCAAGGGCACGCTTTATGATTACTATGGCGGCGGGATGGGTGAGCCCCACGATCCGTTTCTTATCGGCGATCCCAACCACCTCAACGCCATCGGCGCCCACCCCGAACACTGGGATAAACACTTCAAACTCACCGCCGATATCGACCTGAGCCGATTCACCGGCACCGAATTCAATATCATCGGCAGATATATTGATATTGCTCACCCGGACAACTATCCCTTTTCAGGGATATTTGATGGTAACGGACATCGGATTTTCAATTTTAATTATGATTTTATCGAAGGGTACGGCATGGGGCTTTTTGGATATGTCAAGGGAACAGACGCGAAAATTAAAAATCTGACGCTGGTTGATCCCAACCTTACTGTGGAGAAAGGCTCATATGTCGGTGGATTGGTAGGTTATCTGAAATCAGCGACAGTTAACGATTGTGGGATTGAGGGGGGTAGCATCACCGGGGAAAATCATGTTGGGGGGTTAGTAGGTTGGAATGAGGAAGGTAAAGTTACTAATTGTTATGCAAATATCTATGTTAAAGGTTTTACTCCTGTTGGAGGGATAGTGGGATCGAACGATGAGGGAGAAACAATTAACTGTTATGCTACCGGGATTACCGAGAGTATTTTAACAGTCGAAGGTCCTGGGTTAATAGGAGTAGTCGGAGGGATGGCAGGAGAGAATTCGGCTGGTTTTATATCCAACTGCCAATCCGTTGGTAGTGTTAAGGGATCTGGTATTGTCGGGGGGTTGGTAGGAATAAACCTCCTCGGGAAAATTGTTTCCAGTTATGCCGGCGGTAATGTAAAAGCAGGAGGATTAAGAGGATATGCCGGGGGGCTGGTTGGCGTTAGTATCGGTTATCATTTTTTTGAACCTCCCACCATAAGCTACTGTTGGTCCACGGGCAACGTGGAAGGAATAAGA
>Ga0111186_1103_pt1 | contig 12497 bp, 8 predicted proteins | sample DeeMarSWOR324_28_FD_80243 | JGI IMG/M metagenome (GOLD analysis project Ga0111186, IMG submission 80243) | Phycisphaerae bacterium SM23_30 | reverse complement strand
GATGATGACAACACTGCCGGTCCTTGGGACGGATCGTCGGAATATCCCTTTCTTTTTATACAGCATGGCATCGATGATGCCGCCGATAATGACACCATCATTGTCAGGTCAGGCATCTATCTCGGCTTGCGTAACCGGGATCTTGATTTTCACGGCAAGGCTATCACCCTGCGAAGCGAATCGGGAGCGGCGGTCACCATTATCAACTGCCAGGGATCTGAAGCCGATCCCCACCGGGGTTTTCTCTTTATCTCGAACGAGCTGCGCAATTCCGTGGTTGACGGTTTCACCATTACAAACGGCGTTGCTCAGGACGGGGGAGGCATCGCCTGTTATAAAAGTCACCCCACGATTATCAACTGCCGAATCATCTCCAACACCGCCACCGCTAACGGCGGCGGAATCCATTGTAATATAAGCGACGCAGTAATTAGAAACTGTCAGATTATCTCCAACACCTCCACCTCTAATGGCGGTGGTGTTTATTGTGAAGCAAGCCATACGAAGATCGCCGGTTGCCGCCTCGAAGGCAACGACGCCGAATATGGAGGCGGATTATATATTAAACAGTTAGCTCCTACAATCAACCAATGCGACATTATCGATAATTCCGCTGTCTATGGAGGAGGATTCTTCAGCGAATTGGGTGATCCCAACGTCCTGGACTGCACCCTCAGGGATAATTCCGCCTCTTGGGGCGGCGCTGTCGGCAGCGCCGCCGGCAGACCGGCCTTTGCCAATTGTTATCTAAGCAACAACACGGCCGCCGTCGAAGGCGGTGGTATTTACGCCAATGGCGGCCTGCCCAACATTATCAATTGTGAAATTTGCCAAAATGCTGCTGTTGATCATGGCGGAGCTATATTCTTTGAACGATTCGTCGTTGCAACATTTACCAATTGTACGATCAATAATAACACCGCCGGGGCCCAAGGAGGCGGCATTAACTACCAGAACTCTTTGGGAACTTTGTCCAATTGCACCATAAAGCATAATGCAGCCGCCTATGGCGGAGGCCTCTATCTTTATCAGAGCAGTCCCGAATTTGTTAGTTGTACAATTGGTAATAATTTAACTAGCAACAATGCCGGAGGCATTTTTTGCTGGGATAATAGCAATCCGGACATTAACAACTGCATAATCTCTAACAATTCCACCGCCGGCAATGGCGGCGCCTTTTTCTGCTGGGACCACAGCAGCCCCGTCCTCAATAACTGCACCATCACCGGTAATTCGGCCATCGGTTTTGGCGGCGGTATCTTTTGCTGGGATGATAGCAACCTTACGATCACTAACTGCATTCTCTGGGATGATGAACCTCAGGAGGTTGATGTCATGCTTGCTAATCCGATCCTGAACTACTGTGATATTGAAGGCGGCTGGTCGGGTAGCGGCAGCAACAACATTAACGCTGATCCCAACTTTGAAAACGCCTGCCAGGGAAACTTTCGTCTCCTGCCTGTTTCGCCCTGTATCGATGCCGGCACCAGTGATGCAACCCCCGCCGAAGATATGGAAGGCAGGCCCCGACATGATGATCCAGCAACTACCAATACCGGGGGCGGCGCCAAACCATATTATGATATTGGCGCCCACGAGTTCAAATGGATCTATGTCAACCGAGCCACCGGCGATGACACATGGGATGGTCTCTTGCCGGAAAGGCGGGGCAAACATGGACCGAAATTAACTATACAAGAAGGACTCAATGTAGCCAATGACGGCGATCGCGTAAGCGTGAACCGGGGTATTTACACAGGCAGCCGCAATCGAGAGCTTGACTTTGGCGGTAAGGCAATTCGGCTGATTTCCGAACATGGCCCGGAAAATACCACTATCGACTGTGAAGGTGCAGGCCGGGGATTTTATTTTCACTCCGGCGAAGGGATAAAAGCCCTGGTCGATAGTTTTACTATCCGCAATGGAGATGCCGACTACGGTGGGGGTATCCGATGCTCGGCCAGCAGCCCCTCGATAACCAATTGTGTAATTGAAAACTGTTCCGCTGGCGTTTACGGGGGGGGCGTATATTGTCATGAAAGCAGCCCGATGATCAGTTATTGCACCATTCAAGATAATTCGGCGGTTGTTAATGCCGGGGGGATTTATTGTTATTCGTTCAGCAGCCCGACAATATCTCACTGTATAATCAATGGCAATTCGGCTTACGCCGGGGGCGGCGTTCAGTGTCATGGCAGCAGTAATCCGATGATAGCAAACTGCATTATTAGTGGAAATATCATCAACGACAAAGGGGGCGGGATTTACTGCTATCATTACAGTTGCCCGTCAATTTTTAACACCATCATTACCGCCAATCATGCTAACTCCGGAGCCGGTGTTTGCTGCTATTTTGAGAGCAATCCCCAAATAACCAACTGCACCATAGCCGCTAATGCAGCCTCATTATCCGCTGGCGGCTTATTGTGCATAGAATCCAGTGATCCAAATTTAACCAACTGCATCATCTGGGATAATAACCCACAGGAAGTTGACACTTCAAACTCAACACCATCATTGAACTACTGTGATATTAAGGATGGTTGGTCAGGCGTCGGCGCTGGCAACATAAAATTCGATCCTCTTTTTATGGACCCGAATGGCTTCGACGGCATCCTTGGTACTCTTGACGACAATTTCCACTTGAAAAACTACTCCCCCTGCATAAACCGCGGCGACCCTGCCGGTGACTACAGCAATCAGAAGGATATTGATGGTGAATTACGAATTAGATATAGCTACATAGACATCGGGGCCGATGAAGTATATCCTGTTGCCGGGGATTTTGAACCGGATGAAGATGTTGATGTGGCTGACTTATCAACTTTGGCGGGATACTGGCTCGACACACCTTGCAGCGGTCCTCAATGGTGTGGAAAAACTGATATCAACCATGATGGTATGGTTAATTTAGGTGATTATGCCATATTTGCTTTTTATTGGATGATCGGCAAATGATCCATTATGTCTGCATCTCAGCTAAATCCATGCCTTCACTTCAATACGGCGTGGTTTTAAAAGCCAAGATGGGCAAATTTATATGTTACTGTAAAACAAGCAGTTACGATTTTGGCCAAAATGCCACAAGGGCCGAAAAAAGGCCATTTTTCCCATAAAAATTGCAGACCGTATTGCAACTTCGGCTCGGATTGACCTGGATTTTTAAGGCCGTTTAGAGAACCTTATGGAGGATTGCCAAATCCGCGTATTTCTGGATTATTTATGAGCTAAAATGTAATCCTTCAAGTGAAAGATAGGGGAGTAGGTACGTCTAATATTACTATATAAAAATTTTAAAATATGGTTGTGTTTTTTTCTGCGGGCGGTTATAATGTTTCTATGTATATAAACACAGGGGGTAGTTGACTATGCCGCGAACGGATGACATTGTAGAGATTTTTTGTAAAATCAACGACCGAAGGAGCATGGAAAAGTTCTTTGAGGAGATCTTCACCCCCCTTGAGAGGAAGCATTTGCATCTGCGCTGGCAGTTGATGCGGATGCTTCACCAGGATATTCCCCAGCGGCAGATCGCGCGCCGTTTAGAGATTAGTTTGTGTAAGATTACCCGGGGGGCTAAAATATTAAGAGATAAAAAGTCAGTAACAAAAAAGGTGCTTGATAAAACTCATAAGAAGCGTGCTGAAGGCACTGGGCCTTCTGCGATAAAATAAAAGTGATTTATTCAGGAGGAACCTGAAAACCATGACCGTAAAAATATTATTAGAAGAAAAAGACATTCCCCGACAATGGTACAATCTGGGTGCGGATTTGCCGACGCCGCTTCAGCCGCCATTAGGTCCGGACGGTAATCCGGTGAGCCCGGAAATGCTGGCGCCGGTATTTCCGATGAACCTGATCGAACAGGAGGTTTCGGCCGAACGTTGGATTGATATCCCGGAAGGTATTCTCGATATTTTATATCGTTGGCGCCCCTCGCCGTTGTATCGAGCGAAATATTTTGAGGAAGCGCTGGATACACCGGCCCGTATATATTATAAGAACGAAGGAGTGAGCCCGGCCGGTTCTCACAAACCCAATACTGCGGTTTCCCAGGCCTGGTATAATAAAGAATTCGGGATTAAACGGCTATGCACGGAGACGGGTGCGGGTCAGTGGGGCAGTGCTTTAGCGTTTGCGTGTTCATTGTTGGGTCTTGAGTGCAAGGTATTTATGGTGCGTATCAGTTTCGATCAAAAACCCTTCCGGCGATTGATGATGGAGACCTGGGGGGCGAACTGTGTAGCCAGTCCCAGCCCGGAGACCAAAGCAGGGCAAAAGATATTGGCTGAAAAACCGGACACCCCGGGTAGCCTAGGTATTGCCATCAGTGAGGCGATCGAGGCGGCGGTAACTGATCCCGGCGGCAAGACCCGTTATTCTCTGGGCAGCGTTTTGAATCACGTTCTGCTGCATCAAACCATCATTGGTTTGGAGGCGAAAAAGCAACTGGAAAAGGCTGGTGAAAAACAAGTAGATGTAGTGATCGGCTGTGCCGGCGGGGGCAGCAATTTCGCCGGTATAGCGTTTCCCTTTGTCGCCGACAAAATCAATGGGGCTGATATCTCCATCATACCCACTGAGCCTACCACCTGCCCAACGATGACCCGGGCGCCGTTTAGCTACGATCATGGGGATACGGCACGGATGACTCCCTTGTTGCCTATGCATTCTTTAGGTCATGGTTTTGTGCCGCCACCAATTCACGCCGGTGGTTTGCGTTATCATGGAATGGCGCCATTGGTGAGCCAAGCGATAGTGGAAGGATTGCTGGAGCCCATGGCATTGCATCAGCTGGAATGTTATGAAGCGGCGAGCTTATGGGCCCGGACGGAAGGATTCATCAGCGCCCCGGAGACCAGCCACGCCATCGCCGCGGTGATTCGACAGGCAAAACAAGCCAAAGAAGAAGGCAAGGAAAAAGTAATCCTGTTTAACTGGAGCGGGCATGGATTAATGGATTTAACGGGTTACCAGGCGTATCAAGAAGGTAAACTGATTGATTATCCGCTGCCGGAAGAAGAACTGCAGAATTCCCTTAAGGTGATTGAAAACTTGCCCAAGCCCAGCACCGCCAAAACCGGAAAATGGTAATAAAATAACATACTTAAAACTACAAATTTGAAATTAGGATGAGTGTCACACAACATGATGAACGGGTGAGGCGTTGTCGCAAACTGGGGCACGAGGTTTCTTTTAGATACTGCCGACAGGAGTTGGGAGGACTACCCTGCGGCAGAATTATCGACTGCTGGTTTGAGACATTTGACGTGGAAAACTTTTTGTGTCAATTTTACAGTTCCGAGCAGATACGTCAAATTCTTGCTCCCCCGCCGGCGAAATTAAGCTCTATTATCGAAATGATTCAACAGGCCCAAGAAAGGTCAAATAATTTTTAAAAATTTAAATTAGAGGAATAACTAATTAGTGTTAAGGGGCAATTACTGGAGGTAATTATGAAAAAACACGTATGGCTGATGTCGGTGTTGATAGTAACGGTGCTGGGGACATGGATAGGAATCGCCCAAGGGCAATTGACAGGTCACTACCCGTTAGGTTCGGAAGGTATCAAAGCGGCGACCCTGCCCCCGCCCGGTTTATACCTGCGCAATTACAATTCGTTCTATAGAGCCACTACCTTCAAAGACCGTAGCGGCAAAAGTTCCGGATTGGGTCTTGATTTAACAGCATTTGCTTTTGTTCCCCGTTTGATCTGGATAAGCGAACATAAGTTTCTGGGCGCTGACTATGGGGCCGATATGCTTGTTCCATTGATCTATACGGATTTTGAACTAAACACCGTGGGCGTAAAAGACAATGACTTTTACCTGGGAGATATCTGCCTGGAGCCGGTGGATCTGGCCTGGCATGGGGCCCAATATGATATTGGAGCGGCTCTTGCGGTCTGGATGCCCACAGGAAAATATAATAAAAACAAACCCGCCTCGCCAGGTAAAGATTTCTGGACTACCATGTTCACTTTTGGCGGGACCTACTATTTTGATACGGAAAAGACATTATCGGCCTCGATACTGGGACGCTATGAAATTCATAGTGAAATGGACCACAAGGACATGAAGCCCGGCAACAACGTGCTCTTCGAATGGGGTGTGGGAAAAGCACTGACCGAAACCGTTGAGATGGGGATGGCTGGTTACTGCCAATGGCAGTTGACCGATGATTCCGGCAGTGACATCACCTGGGACAAAAGCATCCATGACCGGGTGGCGGGGATAGGTCCTGAGGTCAGCGTCTTTATACCACCGGCCAAAATGTTCCTTTCCTGTCGGGCGGCCTGGGAGTTTAGCGCTGTAGATCGACCGGAAGGCACAACGGTAACTTTAACATTAACTAAGCCTTTTTAAACTTCTTCGAACCAACCGTTTTTTTGTGAGATGTTTTCTTCGATGAAATCTGTGAGAGCCGAAGGCATCGATGATGTTTTCGATAACGCCGAGGTTATGCCTTTAGTGACGGTGGAGCTAAGGGATATCTCAAAACCAATTCATCCATATCCATATTATGTGAGTTTTGAGTTCTTTGACATCCAGGTTTCAGCATAACAAAATAATCAAGCAGGCAAATTATATTAGCCTTGCTCGGCCCTCCCTGCGTCCGGGTATATTTTTTATTATTTGGTACCGTTGAAAAAGAGCTTTTACCTCAAAACCAACCCTCCACTTCAATACGACGTACTTTTAAAAGCCAAAATAACAACTTTATATGTCTTTGGAAAATAAAGACTTATGATTTTGGTAAAATTCGAGGAATGGTGAAAAGTGGCCGATTTCACAGTGAATATTGCAACAGTAATTGCAACTTCGGCTCGGATTGACCTTATTGACCAGCGTCGATAATAAATTCCAGGTACTTTTACTTGTCGCTGATCATGATGTATAAAAATTTGCCATTTTTTCAAAACAATGCCTCCAGTTTAGTGCCGGAGGCATTGTATGATACTTGATTTCGTCAAATGTTTATTAGCGCCAACAACTTGGATCAAGAGGATCATAGCATGTAATCCAATACATAGCAAAAATTGCAAAATCCCTCAAATCGACACGGCAGTCATCGTTCAGGTCGCCGGGGATATCTTTGGGACATTTAGCAGTAGATAAATAAATATCCCAATTTCCGTTTCGATTCGTTTGATAAGCAATAATGTTATCTATGGAAATACGTGGATTTTTATCATCGCTATTATGAATAATTACAGGTCTTTTCATGTATTCGTCATTTTTAGCTTGAAGCCAAATGTTCCAGTATCTGTATTCCTTGCGATGGAAAACGAAGACATCACCAAACGATGACCAGATGTCACCCTGTCCAGCGTATACTTGTTGAGGAAAACCCGCTGGTGAACCATCAAACCAGGTGAGACCTGATCCATTGGTACGAATCCTACCTATTTTGCTTGGATTAACCGGATCATCCTCTTCAATATTAGAGAAAATGATAAATTCACTATCTGGACTAACAGCAATAGACCAGATATGCATTTTGGTTTCAGTCCGGTCGATGATTTTTTTATTATCTGATACATCTGGCTTGACTGCCCAGATATCAGAATAATATTCGGCTTGCCAATTGTCATGATGGGCATAGTATATGTACAAACTATCTGGCCCCCATACTGGTGGACCTGACATGCCTGTTGATTGACCAACAGGAGACCAAGTTAGGCATGATGAATCTATATTTTGTGTTACATAAACCCGAGGCCATCCGCCGTCTCCTCTAATAGCAGCAATCCATAAACCATCAGGAGAAAATTGAGGTGATTCCCATCCTACTGACGATGATGTCTCACAGGTCAAGTTCCATCGAGACTCAACACAATCACGAGTTTGATTTAATTTCACCTTAAAGAGATTTCTTGGGCGGTTATCACCTTGTGCATAAAGCAGATATTGAGAATCCGGAGACCAGGTTACAAAATCAACTTTGTTTGGATCGCTTGTAACATTCCACTTGCCGGAACCGTCTGCATTGATGATATAAAGTTGCCAATTACCGGATTCATTGGAAAGGATAGCTATTTGTTTGCCATCAGGCGACCATTTAGGTTCAATTTCATCGAAAACAGAATTTACCAGAGGTTCCTCTTCCCAAGGGGGTGCAAAAACGAAAACCTTACGTTCCTGACATGATACATATATTAAGCCGTTATTCATTTCGACATGCAGAGGCCTGCAATTTATTTCATTAAAATATACCGGTTGTGGGTTTGATGGGTCAGAAATATCTATCACATAAAGACCTATATCAGGATCAACCACACAGGCGAGATTTCCTTCTTTGGCTACATCGTGGGGTCTGGAAATTGGATACGAACTTAGAAGTTTCATATTGTTAGAGTCAGTAATATCAATTATAAATAATCCTCCATCTTCTCCTTCTTCCGGTTGTTCATCTGAGGCGACATAAGCATATTTATTACAATTAGATAAAGCGATTTTCCTAGGAAACGCAGTAAGGCTAATTCTCGAGATTTCCGTTGGGATATTTGGATCACTTACATCCACAGAGGCCAGTAGCGAGTCCCAGGCGCTGGAAATCACATAAGCCGTTGTTCCCTGTACTTCAACATCATGCTCATAGGATGGAAAAGAAATACTGCCCAATTCTATTGGCGGGCAGGGGCCGGAAACGTCAAAATTTCTTAATCCCTGCCAGTGGTCGGCCATAAAGGCACATTTGCCGGAAACATCCAACCCGATAAAGGCGGTGGTGTAAGGTCCGTGTTCATTGCAGGAACAAAGCCGGACAAGATTATTCGGATCAGACACATCAACGATGGTAAGCCATCCATGAGCGAGATAGGCCAAATTTCCGACTATTTTTATTTCCTCAACCGGCCCGAATTGAGGCAGCATTGCGGGTTTTATCTCTGAGCCAGGATTTAGGGTGGGATTCTCATGGTCGGTTATGTCATAAGCCAATAAAGCCGAATCCAAATTTAATTTCATCTTTAGATCGATAGATACCGTCAAAACAGGAGTGTTTAAGTCATCCAGATAAATCCTCATAGTACCTGGCACATAAGTAATTTTTACGGTATGCACATTCCCATCCGATAAATCCGGAATGGTTGAAGTTGATCCGAGGGAGTAATCATGATTCGGATCATTAGGCATTGTTCCTCGACTCTGTACACTGATGTGATTGTTTCCTCCGTCCGGGAAATAAAAAGGATAACCGCTGTTATCCCATGTATCAAACTCAACAGCAACACTATTGGTGATTCCTCCTGCAATCTCCCTGCCTCCATAACCGATATTATGCCCTGCCCCGCCTAAAGCTGTTCCACCGTCACCTTGGATAACAAAGGCAAAGCCATCTCCCCCGCTTCCATACAAGCTGCCACCTGTGTCGGTGATCTGGAATTGAAAAATTGTTTCAAATCCTGCCAAAACTTCTTGCTTTTCGGCATACCAGGCTGCACCAGCCTTATCCTGCAAAGATGGTGTCAGGCGGAGCCGATCACCTTCCCTTGTAGCATTACCTATCAAATAAAGCCCTGCAGTGGAACCGAAGTCTCCATAATTAATACTTGTATTAAACGACCAACTCAGGATATCATGATTTTCCCAATCTGCCCCGGTTCCCGCGGTAAAACCTACCCATGCTGCCCCGTTTGGATTATACACACCCAAAAACATGTTGTTTCCGGCAATAGCCAAGTCGGAACAATATTCCCATTCCGACGGTACAGTTATGCTGGCAACTTCCTTTAATGTTTGACTATAAGCAACTCCGGTAAATACACAACAAACAACGATTAATAGAAAACATCTAAAAACTCTTGCCATTGCTACACCTCCATAAATTTAATATTTTGGATTTTGTAAAATTTTTACCACGTTAAGCGAGTACTCGTTGAAGTAAGCATATGAATTTTTTCCGAATTTCCACAAAAAACCTGATTTTCGACCTTAAAGAAAGCCTTTCACTGTCTGTAATAAACTACGAAGAAATGATAAGAATCTTTTAATAGTACTTAGAAAATTTTTAAGTTTAATCCTGGATTTCTTCTTTTTTTTAAGGCTTAACCTCAGTAAAATTAGATGTGTTAAATGTCATAATATGGGTATATTTGAGATCATAGATCATAAGCCATAACTTGTTAATAAATAAATATTTAGGAACTAAGCAGACATAAAAAACCTATGTGGTTGATATCTCAATATTGATCCCGATGGCCTGCAATTAATAATGAAAATAAATCTTATGAACAAAAGCCAGGTTTGTCTTAACCGGATGTACATAAATGGGTAAAGTTAACGACAAAACCTCAGTGGGTGGTTCAAATATACAATTTCCCGCCACGGAATGGACAAAAATAACGGATAAGCAGTTATCCAAAGCTGTTTTGGCGGAATTGTCCGAGAAATACTGGAGGCCTTTATATTTACACCTGCGACGAAGAGGATTTAACAACGAGGATGCCAAGGATTTGGTTCAAAGTTTCTTTTCAGAGAAAATCCTGGGCCAGGATTTGATTAAAAAGGCGAATAAATCCAGGGGTAAGTTTCGTACATTTTTACTAGTCAGTTTGAATAATTATGTTATTGACCTTTACAGAGGGAGACCTTCGCCACCCCAGGAGGAGATACCTGAATTAAGTGGAGGAACAGATCCCGAAGCCGAATTTGAGCGTGATTGGGCGGAAGGGCTTCTTCATGAATCATTACTGGAATTGAAAGAGGAATGTTTTCGCTGTGAAAAAACAGTACATTGGGAACTATTTCGATGTTGGCTTCTCGAACCGGACTTAAATAGCAATAAAATGCAGATGAAAAATATCTGTACCGAACACGGAATAGAAAATGCCAATAGGGCATATAATATGATATTTAACCTCAAAGGACGCTTTCGTAAAATATTAAGACGTCGACTACGACCTCTGGTAGATTCGGATGCCGAAATCAACTCCGAAATCAGTCATTTTATTAATATTTTTTCCAATAGCTCTACAAGATAGTGTCCTAATGTTCGTATATATTAATAGAGCATGTTTAAGTAAAGAGCTGTAACGTGTTAGTAAATAATAGATTAGTGATCATCCAGAGAATAATAAATAACATAACAAAATTAATTATGGAATATAAAAATGGATGACAGATCGAAATTGTTTGACTTAAACAAGAAGCAAAAAACCCGCCTTTTAGGCTTGGGGCTAAAAAAAGAACCGATGGAAAATCAGCATACAGCTGATTCAGAGAAATCGGATTTGCTTCTCGACTTATTGGCAACGTCACTGCCGGTCGATCCTGCCCAGGTTTCTGTTCTACCTGATATACTCATACCTTTATGTCAGGAGCTTACTTCAGTTGCCGGTGAACCATTAGGAAAATTACTCTTCGATTCAAATACAGATGTTTCTACTTTTAAGAAAATCAAGGACTATGCCAAGGATTTTGGAACTTCTACCAGCTTAAAATCAGACATTTTGCGGGATGTTGCTCTGACAATTTACTATGCGGCCATTGCCGGCGCCTTAGTATTTCATGATAGTAAAATTACCAAAAATTCCTATAAGGAATTAGTTCGCTCCTTTGAATCATTGTGCAAACAGGAGTGGATCTCCAAAGATTTAATGCGTCTTTTCGAAAATGCCCGTCAATCCTGTAGTAAAAATTATGATGAAGAGGGTGAGTAATGACAAAACCACCTGAAAGTAATGAGATGCCCACGTTCAGTGAGGCGGATGGGGAAAAGCGCTCATCTAAAGACCATTCAACTTTTGATCCTGAACATATTGCCATGGGAGATTTCATAGATGATTATAAAATTTTAAATGAAATTGGACAAGGCGGGATGGGTATCGTTTTTAAGGCCTATGAAAAATCTCTTAGACGTATTGTTGCCCTCAAGGTTCTTCACTCAAATATTGCCCAAAATCCCTCCATAGCCAAACGTTTTCGACGTGAAGCGGTATTGGCAGCGAACCTCAGCCACGCTAATATCGTCCCCGTTTTTCATATCGACGAATCTCCTAATCCGAAATACTTCACCATGGAATTCGTGCAGGGAAAGTCGATCAAGGAAAAGATTGAAAAAGAAGGTTTTTTTGAACCTTCAGAGGCTATACGCATTCTGCTTCAGGCATGCAGTGCTCTTCAGTATGCTCATGAAAATAACATCATACACAGGGATATTAAACCCAGCAATATACTCTTACAAAATCATCTGGAAAGAGTAAGAATAACTGACTTTGGCATTGCCCAGGACATAGCTGGGCAAATCGACGATTCTACCCAAACAGAAGAAGCAACCGCTGGTACACCAGGTTTCATGTCTCCAGAGCAAAACCTGGGTGAAAATTTAGATAAACGAACAGATATTTTTTCTTTGGGCCTGACTTTTCATTATATGCTTACGGGGCAAATGGTGTACTGGTTCAACGTGAATTGGACATTTTCCTGTTACGGTTAAGAGAATTCCTAGCCGCAAGCACATCGAGGTTTTTTTAGGCAGGGCAAAGCTCTGAATGG
>Ga0111186_1102_pt1 | contig 12559 bp, 12 predicted proteins | sample DeeMarSWOR324_28_FD_80243 | JGI IMG/M metagenome (GOLD analysis project Ga0111186, IMG submission 80243) | Phycisphaerae bacterium SM23_30 | reverse complement strand
GACACATCGCAACGCGAGTTCCACAGCAAGGCGTCAAGTCGCAAAGGATAAGAGAAGAAATGCCTGCGTGAGGATGGGGAAAGAGAGGGACAGTTATGTTTTATATTCAAATCAAATGGCAAATGATAGGATTTTAGCGCCCAAGCGTAAGACCGGGGGCTCGATATTCTCGATATTTTAATAGATTTTTCCCCGCGGTAATCAGGCTGAAGATCAGGGGGGGTTGATTTGGTTGGATTTTTTGTTGGCGGGCGGTTGATTGGCGGCGGCGTTCATGGCGTCAATCAACCGTTGGTGAATTTTGAGGGGGTTTTTCAGGTGGCGCCAGACGGCTTCGACGGCGCCGGTGCCGGCGGTGGTGAACTCGATGTTGCCCAACCCCAAAACCCGCTGGGGCAGGGTGAGGACCAAAAAGGTGTTTTGGATTTTCACCAGGGCGCATTGGAAGATATCGATGGTGAAGACGCCGCGAATACGGATGACGCGGCGATCGGTGAGGACGTAACTGCGGCTGACCCACTGTAACAGGGCAAAACCAATGCGGCCTAAAAAAACAACCCCGCAAGCCTCGACGATATAGGTGGTTAGACGCCCCAACTGGATCATGGGGCCGAGCAGTAACGTCGCCGCGGTCACCGCCGAAGCGATTACCACGGTGCGAAAACTCAAAAACACGATGGTCCACAGAGAAGGCTTGATGGCGAAAATAACCCTTTCGTCTTCGCTGATCAGATCGCTGGGCAGCAATTCGTCGATATCCGGATTAAATTGCTGTTCCGATTGGGCCTGGGCCATAATCATCCATTATACCAAAAACCAAGCAGCCCCGTCAAATACCTGGTTATGGGGCCGGATGAGGAGATATGATTTAAATGGACAGCTCCAAGGGCGAGCAGAATATGCCTGACGGAAATCACATTAAATATTTTTCCCCATAGCGCTGATTATGACGTGGGCATGCCGCCTGAAAAGAGGTTTTCGGGGATAGTTTAGGATTTGAAGCTGGCAAGACGATAGGCGTTATGGCACAATATGGGCATGCGAACCATCGTAACAGGCACGGTGGGGCTGGACAAAGGTCCTTATCTGGAGCAGGTGCGTCAGATCGCCGCCCGGGCCGGCCAGGAGGTGCAGGTCTGTCACATTGGCGAGCGGATGTACGCGGAGGCCCCGGACGTGGCGTCGGGGAGGATACTGGATCTGCCTTTGGCGCGGCTGCACCAACTGCGGCGCAGCGTCATCAAGGATATTTTATCGCTGACCGAACGCACCGAAAACATAATTATCAACACGCACGCCACTTTCCGCTGGAAACACGGATTGTTTCCGGCGTTTGATTTCGACCAGTTTGCTCAATTCGGCGCGGACGTGTACGTGTGTTTGATGGATACGGTCGATGCGGTGCATGCCCGGCTGCTGCGCGATCATCAGGCGGATCATTCGCTGAAAGATTTGCTGGTCTGGCGGGAAGAAGAGACGCTGGCGACGGAGTTGATGATGATGGGCTGTTCCTTATCGAATAACAATCCGGTCGGTGCGTTGGGGTCGGGCAAATCCGTCGGCTCGGCGGGTTCGGCGCCCCAATTTTATACCATGGCGGTGGGTTGCGAACAGGTTACGGCCAAGATGTTCTATCGCTTGATTTTTCGGCCGACCATACGCAAGGTCTATATTAGTTTTCCCATGACGCACGTGGGGAATCTACCTGAAATCCGCGCGCAAATCGAGCATTTCCGCCGCGAGACAAAACGACATTTTACGGTTTTTGACCCGGCGGACATGGAAGAATATCAACTGTATCAGAAGGCCCTGGCCGCTTCGGAACGCGGACAAAAGGTGATAGAAATCGAACGGCTGGGCCAACCGCTGCGCTTCGACGTGGCGGAAATCATGCAGGTGGCGGGCGACATCCATGCCCAATTATACGCCCGTGATTTTATGCTGATCGATCAGGCGGAGATGATCATCAGTTATATTCCGGAATTGACCGACGGCAAACCCGGGCTTTCCAGCGGCGTCGAACGGGAGCTGCAACACGCTCACGAGGCTACCAAGGAGGTATATGTTATCTGGCGGGCCCGGGCGATTCCTTCGCCCTTTATCACTGAGACCGCCACCAAAGTATTTACCGGTATCGAAGAAGCGCTGGAATATTTTAACCGGGCCGGTTACATCAAACCGCAAGATAAACGAAGCCGAAATTAACACCCTCCCCAATCCCCTCTCAAGAGGGTATTTTTAACTGGCATTCGGGGAGTTATTCCCCGACTTGGCGTAGGGTGAGTCAAAGTGCAGGTCAGAGGTTCATCCTAAAGAATCTGATGAAGGACGCGGCCGGCGACCATAGTGAAGACCGGTTCGGTATCTGAGTGCAGAATATCGGTGAGGGGATCGTCGGGGGTTTGTTTTATGGGCATGGCGATCAGGTCGGCCTGATAATCGGGGGCAATAAGACCGACATCCTTTAGTCCCAGGGCGAGGGCGGCGTTGATGGTTGCCATTTTTAACAGATCGGCGGCGGGAAAATCAGGGTAATGCCGATGAAGAAAGCGGATTTCGTCCAGGATGCTGAGCGTCTGGTTGCTGGCCAGACTGTCGGTGCCGAGACAGACATTGACGCCGGCGGCGAGCAGGCGTTGAAAGGGGTGTTGGGGATGACCGAAGAACTGATGGGAGCGGGGACAGTAGGCGACACTGTGAGGGGTTTGGCTTAAAGCGTGCAGTTCGTCGTCGTTCAGGTAGTTGACGTGGGCCAGCAGGAAGGGCTGATGGGCCAGATCAAGGGAAAGGAAATACTCAACAGGTGATCGGCGGGGGCAGCGGAAGGAACCATCCCAGCGATGGATGAGTTTCAAGTAGTCGAGACAAGGACCGGCGCCGGTAGTGAGAAATTCGACTTCGTCAGGGGTTTCGGCAAGATGGGTGGTTAAAGGTAAGCGGTCTCGGGCGGCCAATTGGGCGGCAACCTGGTAAACGCGGGGGCCGGCGGAATAGGGGGCATGAGGAGAGAGGCCCAGGCTCAGCAAGGGATTGATTTGGGTTTCCGCGATGCATTTTTCAAGGTATGGCCCAGGTGCATCGGGATGGGCGGTTATGCCAAAGACCTCGGCAAAACATACTTTGCGAATGGATTGGCGGGCCAGGTGACGCCAGGCGCGGTGTCGAAAACAGATGTCGCCCACGGTGGTGACGCCGGCTTTGAGGCATTGGCGGACGGCATCGGTGAGGATGGTATCCAGGTCTCCTTCGATCTGACGACGGGCGGCGCTTAAGCGGGCCACCCAGTCGAAGAAATCGCCCTGGTAGGAGATCCGGTTTTTAAGGGGCGTAAGTTCCAAATGAGTGTGGGCATTAACCAGGCCGGGCAGAAGCACACAGTTGTTGAGGTCGATCACCTCGGCGTCAGGGAATTGCCGTCGAAGTTGAGAGTAAGGTCCGCAAGCAGCGAGGCGGTCTTGAGTGACGGAGACGGCGCCGTCGGGGAGGGCGGGAGAACCCGCAGAAAGCACACTACGGGCGTGCAGGATTAGCATATCTTTCAGGAGCAGGTTTTAGCCTGCCTTCTATTTTTTGGTAGGGCCGGCAATTCCTCTATGGTATGACCGCAAGGGGAAGCTGGGACGATGGGAGTGTTAACCGAGGGCGCCAACTGCTGTTCGAGCAGCAGGTCTTCCAGATCGCCGGCGCGGTTTTCCGTATGGAGCTGGGCCATAAACTGCTCGGCGATCTGCAGGCGTTTCCGGGCGATGTTTCTGACGCTGTCAAAGCGGAAACTTTCCCGCAGACGGGCGGTCCAGTAATCATAATCGATTTTGCGTTTCCAGCTGGCGAGGGCCTCGGTGGCGCCATAGCCATGCACGACATAACGCCGCATCTCGTTAAAGAGGCCGACGGCGCCCATATCATCGAGATTGCGGGCGTCGGAAAGGATCATGGCCTCGATCAGATAGGTGGAACGGCTGCCGGACTCGGCGATGATACTGCAAACCCTTTCCATCTGGCGAGGATTAAGCAGCTCGGATAGCTTTTCATGAATAACCTGCGTGGAGAAATCGCGGATATCCCGGTCGTTCAAATCGGCCAACACCATGCGGGCGGCGCGATCGGCCTGGTTGGCATAACAGGCAAAGCCGGCATCGTGGAACAAAACGGCGACATTGAGGCAGGGGTGGTCAATTTGAAAGCGACGGACCTCGTTGAGCTGAGCGATGTTGCCGCAATGCCGCAGTATCCGATAAGCTCGATCAATCAAATAACGATCAGGGATGCCTTTAACGGTAGGGATCGCCAGGACCTGTTCGGCGATTTCCTTGATAACATTCAGATCGGCCATGTTGACCTCCGTGTCTGAAGGTGAGGTTTAGGGACGTTTTGCTGCTGGAGCCATATCAGTACTACTGGTTTATCATCGGCCAATAATCAGGGATTTCTTGAATTGACCGGATCTGCCCTCGGCAAGCTTCGCTTGTGGCAGCCCCCCGGAACAAAAGCCGCTCTCCGGCCGTGCCGGAAAGGTGCTGCCCAAGATATTTATATTCGATGATAATAGCAGTCGCGCTGGACGGGTTCGAAGCCGACGCTGCGGATGAGGCGTCGGAGCTGATCTAGCTGGAGTTGATAGGCGGCGCCGGCGGCGGCGACGACGTTTTCCTCCATCATCAATGAGCCGAAGTCATTACAGCCGGCGAGAAGGCTCAGTTGGCCGATCTTGGGGCCTTGAGTGACCCAGGAGGCCTGGTGGTTAGGGATATTATCGAGGTAGATGCGGGCCAGGGCGGTCATCTTGAGCTGTTCGAAGGCGCCGGCTAAATGCAGTTGCTCGCACCGGCGGTCTGCATCGGCGGCAGGATCGTAGTGACCTGACCGGGCCAGGCGAGTGTTGCCGGGCTGAAAAGGCCAGCAGGTAAAGGCGGTGAAATGACCCGCCTCGGGATTACTTTGGCGGTTAGTACAGGATTCAGCCTGCAAGCTGCGGAGGCGCTCGAGGTGTTCGATACGCTCGGCGAGGGTTTCGACGTGACCGAACATCATGGTGCAGGTGGTGTACATGCCGAGACGATGGGCCTGGCGCATGACGTCAAGCCACTGGTCGGCGGAACATTTGGCGGGGGAAATCAATCTTCGAACGCGATCGACGAGTATTTCTGCGCCGCCGCCGGGGATGGTGTCGAGACCGGCCGCCCGGAGCCGCTGAATTACCTGCGGAATGGTCATTTCAAATTTTTCCGAAAAAAAGGCGATTTCGGGCGGAGAAAAGCCATGGATGTGCAGACGGGGGAAGCGCTGTTTGATATTGTCTAGCATCTGTTCGTAAAAGCTAAAGGGCAGGTCGGGATGGCAGCCGCCCTGGAGGAGGATCTGGGTGCCGCCGAGGGCCATCAGTGGTTCTATTTTGGCGGCGATTTGCTCGTCAGTCAGGACATAAGCCTGCTCGTCACCCGGCGAGACGCTAAAAGCACAAAAGCGACAGCGGGTGCGGCAGATGTTGGTGTAGTTGATATTGCGTTCGATGACGTAGGTGCGGACGGCCGAGCCGTGCAGACGGTGGGCCACCTCGGCGGCCCGCCGCGCCAGATCTGCCAGATCGTCGGTTTGATAAAGCTCAATCGCCTGTTGGGGGGATATCATGGCCGTTTTTTCATATAAAACTATAGATTTTCCAATTTCCGGCAGTATAATATCATCAGTAGTTTTTTTCATCAATCTTTCTTCAAAACGGTGAATAGCAAATGTTAACACGACTGAAAGTTACCGGATTCAAGAACCTTGTCGATGTAGATGTACGGTTTGGGCCTTTTACTTGTATTGCCGGTCCTAATGGTGTAGGCAAGTCAAATTTATTTGATGCCATAAGATTTTTAAGTGCCTTGGCTGAAAAACCGTTAATTGAGGCTGCACTTTCGGTTCGCGACGAAAGCGGCAGGGCAGCCGACATGCAAAGCTTATTTCATCGACATGGTAATACATACATGGATAAAATGACCTTTGAAGCTGAGATGATCATCCCAAAAGAAGGAATCGATGATCTGGGACAAAAGGCTGAAGCAACAATCACTTTTCTTCGATATTCACTCGCGTTAACCTATCGTAAGAATGATAATTTTGGATCTTTGGGAGCGCTTGAGCTTAACAAGGAGGAATTAGTTCATATATCGCGAACTGAAGCACACAAACATTTATTATTTAATTATAATGCATCTAAATGGCGAGACTCGGCGGTCATCGGGAAAAGGTCTGGCGGACCTTTCATATCCACCGTACAAGAAGGTAATAATCGAATAATCAAATTACATCAAGACGGCGGAAGCCGTGGAAGACCGCTAGCCCAAGCAGCCAACTTGCCACGTACTATACTTTCGGCAACCAATGCATCAGAAAGCCCCACGGCCCTGCTTGCCCGCCGGGAAATGCAATCATGGCGACTTCTGCAACTAGAACCGTCGGCATTAAGAAAACCGGATGATTTTTCTGCACCGACCAAACTCGATTCCAACGGTTTGCACCTTCCCGCATGCTTATATCGATTAGCCTGTCATAATAGCTCTAAAGTGTATTCACAGATTGCCAACAGGTTGGCCCAGCTTATAGAGGATGTATATGATCTTTCTATCGAAAGAGACGAAAAGAGGGAGTTATTAACGTTGTATATCAACGGGAAGGACAAAACCTCCTATGCAGCGCGATCGTTATCAGACGGTACTTTACGATTTTTAGCACTGGCGGTTTTGGCACAGGATCCGGAATTTCAGGGGGCTCTTTGCCTGGAAGAACCGGAAAACGGGATTCACCCCGAGCGAATACCGGCGATGATTCAACTTCTCAATGATATAGCAACCGACGTTCATGAGCCCATCGGCCCGGATAATCCTCTGCGACAGGTCATTATCAACACGCATTCTCCCGCGGTTGTGCAACAAGTTGCCGAAGATAGTTTACTAGTTGCAGAACTAAAAGAAGTAGCGAATAATAATAAACGATTTCGAGGGGTGCAATTCAGTTGCTTGCCTGGAACATGGCGTGAGAAAAAGCCGCCCTATTCTGAAAAAAAACACATTTGTTCAAAGGGAAAATTGCTCGCCTATTTAAACCCGGTACTCTCAGAAGATGAATATTCTGATATAGAAGACGATAGATCAACACGAAAAAAGCCAAGAAGAGTGATTGACAGAGAAGACGCAAAGCAACTTTTAATGCCCTGGGGGCAAAAATAATTGGCAGAAATCAAATATACTTTAGTCTCTGATGGACCTTCCAATAGAGCCCTCTTACCTTTATTAACCTGGTTGTTAAGCAAGCACCTTAGAGATCGTGCAATCCAATTTGAATGGGCGGATTTAAGAAAGTTGCACAAACCGCCGGCAAGATTAGCAGATAAAATTAAAGCCGCCCTCGATCTTTATCCTTGTGATCTGTTATTTGTTCACCGTGATGCAGAAAATGAAAATCCCCAGAACCGATACCGCGAGATCGGGCAAGCGCTGGAAGAAGTAGAGAACGATATTCAGATTCCACCCTCGATTTGTGTTGTGCCCGTGCGCATGATGGAGGCATGGTTATTGTTTGATAAAAACGCTGTCAGAAAAGCAGCGGGAAATCCCCAAGGAAGTCTATCCTTAGCTTTACCGAATCTCAACAATTTAGAGCAGTTGCCTGATCCCAAAGCAATACTTCATAACCTCTTGCGTGCAGCCAGCGGTTTATCAGGTCGCCGTCTGAAAGACTTTACAAATAGATATTTAGGACTGGCGGTTCATCGTGTACCGGATTACATCGAGGATTTTACGCCGTTAAGAGGATTGCCGGCGTTTAATCGTTTAGAAAATGACCTTCAAGATATAATAACATCTCAGGGTTGGGAATCACCCTGATTTCATACCCTGGTCTCACGCCATGGAACAATATACGCCTCCGAGGGGGCTGATAAAACGGACAATTGAAAAGTTCAATCCCCCTGGTTTTACACCGGGGCGGGTAATCGAGATTCTCCATTAAATATTTCTCTGGAGGCCGCCTATGCAGGTCTTGGGGTGCCTTTCCCCTGCAGTGAATCGGGAGCATCACGCCGGTTTGATTATGGAGCGACAGCGGATAGCCGTCGATTCACTGCCGTCGATGGGTTGTCAGCGCAATTTTACAGCACAGATTGGTTTTTTGAAACCTTCAAAAGGGAAGGCTGCCCGGCGTAACAGCTTGACAGCCCTGAGTTTAGCAAACGAGGCCGACGGGACTCGAACCCGCAACCCTCGGATCGACAGTCCGATACTCTATCCAATTGAGCTACGGCCCCAAAATTCAATTTTCCCTGTCAGCAGGGATCCACAGGCAAAATCATGGATCGAAAGCGATCCTTTCGTGGTTAATAGTAATGACTTACAGCGATTTTAACAAGAAAAAAAGTAAAAATGTCATTGGGGCAAGAGGGCGGGTCAGAGTTAAAAGAATCGGGAAAAAGTAATCGGATAATGAGGTAAAACGGCATCTTTATCTGTCAGAATAACCAGAATTTATGAGTTTGATGGTAAGATAGGTAAGATGGGAAAGGCAGGTAAGATAAAAGGTTGAGGTATTTAAATATAATAATATATATTATACTTTTTTTAGACAAAAATAAATAGGTCAAGTTTCTTATATTAAGACGGTATAGAAAATAAGCAGGAAAAGGCGTGGGTCTAAGAACGCAAAGATTTGACGGCGACCCCAGAGCAGCACTAGAGGAGGTTTATGATAAGCACGCCAACAGTTTATACCAGTATGCCCTGATGATACTGGCGGATCATGGAGCGGCGGAAGATGCGGTGCAACAAGCATTTTTACAGATATTGAAGTTGGGTAAGCGGATTATGGAAATCAATTCTCATTACGATTATTTAAGAATGTCGGTCCGGAACGAATGCTATAGGATGCTTAAGAAACGGCGGCGATTAGATAGTACCGTAAAACGATTCACCTTTAATCCATTATTGGAAAGATTAGACCAAAAGATAATTTCCGATGATGAACAAAGGTTAATCGAGGATACCATTGCAAGACTTCCTGCCGAGCAGCGAGAAGTACTGCATATGAAGGTTTATGAGAACATGACATTTCAAGAGATAGCCCAGATGATAGGGGTGTCGATGAACACCGCCGCCAGTCGATATCGATACGCGATGGATAAATTGAGAGATGTTTTGGGGCCGGGTGATTAGGCCCCGGAAGTCTATTATGAATGAGTATGATAAAACGATAGAAGCGAAACTGAAGCGATACCGGCCGTTGGGGCCGCCGGGGGGGCTTAAGGAACGGATATTTGAAGCTCAACCCGATGCGGGGAGACCAGCTAGGTTTGCGGTGGCGGCGAGCATGGTGGCGGCATTGTGGGGGGGGCTGATTTGGTTTACTTTGACGGGTCCGGGCCATTCGGAGCCGGCAGATTCTATGCTGGTTCAGGTCAAACGGGAAATCAGCAGGGCGGGGCAAGCCGCCCAGCTTTTAGCAGTGGGGGATTTGCTGGCTCAGCAACCGGGGGGGGAGGAATATGCCAAGAGCCACTATCAGGAAATTCTCCAGAACTTTTCCGATACAGGTTTTTCCGTGCAAGCCAAAGGGCAACTAAAATCCCTTTTTGAAAGGAGTGTTAAACAATGATTACGGGGAAAAAAGATGTGATCGCAATGATCGTAGTGCTCACATCTACGCTATCGGCGGGCATCGCGCAACCGCAGGAAACCACAGAGAGAGAATTGAAATTTAAGGTATCGACTGTTCCTTTTAGTGAGACGGAAAATAGAACCGTTTTACACGATACCAGGGAACCACGGCCGGGGAGTTATGTTGCGGAGGTAATAATAATCCATGATAAAAATCCATATCTGGACGGTTGGTACAATCTAGTGCCAAAGAGTGAGTTATACAAGACCAGGTCCATGTCAATACAGCAGCAAGGTATTATTAGAATTACTTTAGAAGCGGATCCAATGAATCGACCGAGTTATTTTCCGGGTTGGCCGATAGGCAGTTCGAGCGATCCTTTTAAAAAATACTATTTGCCGGGCTGGACGGAGGATGATGCGCGGAAGATGGCTCAAGCGTTGCTAGAAGTGCTGGATAAGGAGAATGCCGGGAGGTTAGAGAAGGCAAGACAAGAATTGAAACAAAGAAAGGAAAGGGCGGCCCAACAGGAAAAAAGCATTGCCGAACTGCGCCTGAAGAAGAAACCCATCGAAGAGCAACTGGAGAGTTTCAAAAACACCATTTATTATCAAACTATTGAAGATGCGCGAAGAAGTATTTTTGAGTGGAGTAATTTAATCAATGTGATCGAAGTGGATATAGTGGGCATCCGGGCCAAACTGGAGATGATCGAGCAACAGCGGGATGAGAATCAAAAGAGGAAAAAGCCCCTGGAGAGCATCACCAATGCGCTATTTCAAATAGAGATGGCCAATAAGATCGAATTGGCCGGGGCCTTGGCGCGGAAGGGGGCGGCCCAGGTTTCGCTGGAAAAGGCCAAAGAATTTGTACATCTGTGTGAGCAAGAAAAAGAACTGGCGGCGCCTTTGAAATCTTACGAGCAAAGTTTAGCCGAGGAGGAAGCCGCTATTGACAAACTGGAGAAAACACTGGCAGATTTGCCCCCCTATATGAGGCCGATCGAGGTTTTAGATAATACGGTAACTATTTATCCCTATAAAAAAGAAATATAATTAATGAGGTATATCCGTCTCCAAACACCCTGATCGTGGAGGGAAATTAAAAAGGGGATGCTGTACGCTTCGATGGGGAGAACACACGGTTTTAACAGGCCGTCCAGCATGATCGGTACCCCATATTCCCAGACCGCCGACATGCTGGCGGCACTTTAGTTTCCGACGTTTCTGATATAAGCATAGACCGGAATATCGATATGGAATTTTTCCCGGGTTTGCGGCAGGGTAATATACAGGGTAATAGAATTATAGGCTGCTTTTAAACTTTTCTGGATATTACCGGAGAAATGCAATATGTTTTTGGTGCCGGGCGACGATTCGTATTGGCACCGTAAACCCGCATCTTTGAAATCGATCGTGTTAATTAAAAATTCGCCCTCGTTGCGGGAAGAAATGGTTATATCATAATTGACCGGTTGGCCCGGCAGCACTTCGCCGAGAAATATTATACCGGGGCGGGCTTTGACGGGGGGGACTATATTGGCGGTGACGGGAATGGAAATGCGGGGGTATTCGTCCAAATTGGTATCAATCTCAACGCGGCCTTGTAATGGTCCATAGTTATGATTGGGGCAATCCAGTTTGACTTCAATCAGATAACGATTAAGGATGCGCGGGTCTCCGATGAATTTATAATCCGGCACCAAGTCCTTGAGAAATTTTTTATCAATTTTTTTTAATTCCAGCTCAATGTTTTCAATATCAATGTGGGGAGAGGTCAATTCAAGCGCATCTAATCCGCTGTAGCGAATATAACAACAAGTATGTCCGGCGTTGCCGGGGATGATATTGCCGAAATCGAGATTAAATGGCTCAACAAAAACCTTCGTTTTTTTGCTACCGGCCAGAATAAGTTTGACAATGGGAAATTTTGGGTCATCGGATTGGACAAATACCTGATGTACAAAAAACCCGCCATAAGAGTTGGGGGTATAGTGCAGGGAAATTTTGCCCTTTTGGCCGGGAGCAATGGGTCTTTCGGGTTTTTCGGCCACGGTGCATTTGCAATCTGAGTGGACTTTAATGATATTTAAGTCCTTATTACCGATATTTTCAAAAGAGAACTCAAAGTCAACATGATTTGTTTTTTGTTCGACATCCCCGGCATGAACTATCAAAGTATCAAACTGAATACAAGGATTATTCTTGACAGGTCGGTTCATATAGACGGGTAAGGGGCGATCCGATGGGGGTTTTTCCACGAACAACGCCATCTTGCCCCATGCCTGTTCGAACAACTCATTGGGCGATTTCCGCCAATGATTCGTACTGTCAAACACCTCCACATATTCAGAAGTTGCATTGGTGACCACCAGGAAGTGATCGGGATACATGGGGACAATAAGCGGGAAGGTGCAGGAAGGGAGATCTTGAAACCGGAGTCTTTTTCCCTGGACGGATAGACCTATTTTTTGCAAGGCTTTCTTGATATCCAGCATACTTTTTCCGTCTTCTTCGGGAGGAAGTAATTCAAGGATGTATTCCTCTTGTATGGGAACGCCTAATAATTTGCAACAATAATCGACGCAATAATGGGCGCACTGAAAATTTTCGTAAGGAGAGGAGTATAATCCTTCGGATTCATCGCGGCATCCGGGAAATAGGAGGGCAAGAGAAATCGCCAGCAAACACTTATAATAGTTATCTTTCATGATATTTTCATGTGGGCCGGGCCTGATCATGTGACAATCCCTTCTTCTTTTGAGTAACAAATATTTTCACCATCGCCAGGGAAATTACAGCACCTGCGGCAAGGATGAATATCCATTTCCAATAGGAACCGGAAAAATCGCTTTGCGTCATGGCGGCATTGTCTTTGGCGCTCTGCAACAAACTTTCCCCGGCTTCGGAAACGGTATCTGTTGGAAGTT
>Ga0111186_1100_pt1 | contig 12761 bp, 11 predicted proteins | sample DeeMarSWOR324_28_FD_80243 | JGI IMG/M metagenome (GOLD analysis project Ga0111186, IMG submission 80243) | Phycisphaerae bacterium SM23_30 | reverse complement strand
GCCCCCCCAAACCCCCCCCCCCCCCCGCCGCCCTCGCCGGAAAAACCGTCGTCGTCACCGGCAGCGTCGAAGGCTATACGCGCGATCAGTTGAAAGAATTAATCCGCCGTCTTGGCGGAAAAGATACCTCCAGCGTCAGCAAAAAAACTGACCTCGTCGTCGGCGGCGAAAATCCCGGCTCCAAACTAAATAAGGCCCGGCAACTCGGCGTCAAAACCATCACCGCCCGGGAATTCTTGAAATTAATCGAATAGCATGTCGCATGGGTATAGCCCCTGCTGCTTTTTAATGTATAGGTCAAACCAATGCCCAAACTAAAAATGTCATGGCCCAATCGCATCACCGTGGCCCGGATCATGCTCATCGTCCCCTTTGTCATCGCCATGCTCCACCTCAATGACCCCCAATATTCCCCCTGGTCCCGCTACGGCGCCCTCGCCATCTTCCTGCTTATGGCCTTCAGCGACGCCCTCGACGGCTTCCTCGCGCGGCGGCTCAACTCCGCCACCCCCTTGGGGTCTTTCCTGGATCCCCTCGCCGACAAGTTGCTGATAATCTGCACCTGCCTGCTCCTGTCCGCCGGACCCACCGCCGTCTCCGGCATGGAACTGCCCTCCGCCGTCGTCGTCATCATCATCGGCAAGGACCTCTTCACCGTCCTGGGCTTTGTCATTATTTACCTGGTCACCAGCGAGGTGACTATCTCCCCCGCTAAAACCGGCAAACTCAGCACCGACCTGCAGCTGGCCATGGTCATCGCCATCTTGATCTCACCCGATGTCATGCGGGTCTTTGGCGGCTTCAAATATGTGGTGCATCTCCTGTGGTGGGCCGCCGCCGCCGTCGCCGTCGCCACCACCATCGTCTATACCCGCCTCGGCAGCCGCATCCTCAACGAATACGAACAACGCCAAAAACAAAAAAAAAACCTTAAAAATAATCCCCCGACCGAACGTAAACCCATTGATAGCTGAACCTTAAATCTCCTCGCCCCAGACTCCTTCATCCATTATTCTTCTAACCAGACCTCAGTTCTACCATTTGGCCCCCGGCTTTATCCAAAAGGGCCTTTCTCTCCCATCGCCCCCTCTTGCCCCAAACGCCCATAATAACCTTATTTACAATAAGTTATGATTACTCACCCCTAAAAATACCCCCTTCATACTCCCTGCAATCGCTCCTTGACGCTCAAACCGCAAAACGATATAATGTCGATTTGTAATTTAGCTATATATTCGATTTACTAGGACGTGCTTTGTTAAAGGACCGCTGGGCGATTAACAATCATTGCAGGGGGGCAGGTCCCGCTGCTTACCATAATCCCCGTCAGCGTATGGATAATCCGGATTTCCCTTCATCCGGCCCAAAAGGCCCCTTCCCGCCCCCCGGCATCAGCGCCAAAAGGAGTTTATTATGAGTTCCCCCCAGGCCTCAACTTATGATCGACACCGGCAAAAAAAACGGCCGAATAAGCAAAACCTTCTTCTCCAGGGTTTGGAAGTGCTGGAACAATTCTACGCCCTGGGCCTGGATAACGGGCATTTCTTCCGGGAGCTCGAAACCATGGAAACCGAGGCCCGCACCCATGCCCGAAGGCTCGGCCAGACCAAGGAAAATCAACAGGCCCTCCAGGATCTGATCCGTGACTTAAAACTGGTTGATGACATCATCCGCAAACATCGGCGTAAAAAAAACGCCTTGATCCAGATCCTGCTGGAAGTCCAGAAACGCCTCAACTGGCTGCCCCGCCATACCTTGAAATGGATCTCCGCCCGCCTGGATATACCTCTGGCCCAAATCGACGGCGTCGCCCATTTTTACGAGGCCTTAAGCCTCAAACCTCGCGGCGCTCACCAGGTCCAGATCTGCATGGGTACCGCCTGCCACGTCCGCGGCGCCCCGGGTTTGCTGGCCAAAGTCTCCGGCATCCTCGGTATCCGGCCCGGCCAGACCGACCCCCAACAAAAGTTCACCCTCGAAACCGTTCACTGTCTCGGATGCTGCGCCTTGGGACCGGTAATGGCGGTGGACAATGAGTATTACAGCGACCCCTCCACCGAGCAAATCGAAAAAATCGCCGCCCTGTAATAATAATCCCCCCGAAAGGAAAAAACATGACCAGATTGACTTCCGACGCTCAACTGGAAAGATTAAAAAATGACCTTCTCGCCCGGTCCAAAGACAAAAAAATCGTCTCCCTTACCAACGGCACCGACGGCAAAACCCGCCATAGCCAAAAAGTGCTCCAGGCCTTCGTCGAGCAGATCCAAAAACAAGGCCTGGCCGACCGGGTAATCGTAAAAAGCACCGGCTGTCACGGCTTCTGCGAAATAGAACCCAGCGCCATCATTTCCCCTCAGCAAATTTGCTATGTCAGCCTTAAAGTCGAGGACGTGACCGAAATCGTCACGGAAACCTTGCTCAAAGGGAAAATCGTCGATCGGCTCCTCTATCAAGACCCCCACAGCGGGAAAAAATGCACCAGAGAGTCCGATATACCATTCTATGCCCTGCAACATCGACTCGTCCTGGCGAACAACCGATTCATCGATATGGAAAGCATCGATGATTACATCGCCCTCGGCGGCTACGCCGCCTTGGCCCGCGCCCTTTACAAAATGACCCCCGAGCAGGTGCTCGAAGAGGTTAAAAACGCCCGGTTAAGAGGCCGCGGCGGCGGCGGCTTCCCCGCCGGCAGAAAATGGCAAACCACCCGCGACGCACCCGCTAAAACCAAGTACGTCGTCGTCAACGCCGACGAAGGGGATCCCGGCGCCTACATGGACCGCAGCCTCCTGGAAGGAAATCCCCACAGCATCCTGGAGGGCCTCATCATCGGCGCTTACGCCATGGGGGCCAAAGAAGGCTTTGTTTATGTCCGGCAGGAATATCCCCTGGCCGTGCAAAACCTGGAAATAGCCCTCAAACAGGCCGCCCAATACGGCCTGCTGGGCAAAAATATCCTGGGCTCGGGCTTCGATTTCAACGTTAATATCCACCGCGGCGCCGGCGCCTTCGTCTCCGGCGAATCCAGCGCCCTTATGTGTGCTATCGAAGGTCTTGTCGGCGAACCCCGACCCAAGTACATTCACACCTCCGTCAAGGGCCTCTGGGATAAACCCACCTGCCTCAACAACGTCGAAACCTGGGCCAACGTACCCCTGATCATCAATAAAGGCGCCGACTGGTTCCGAAAAATCGGCACCGAAAACAGCAAAGGCACCAAGATATTCTCCCTGGTCGGAAAAATCAACCATACCGGCCTCGTCGAAGTGCCCATGGGCATCACCCTCAGACAGATTGTTTACGACATCGGCGGCGGCATCCCCAAAGGCAAAAAATTCAAAGCCGTCCAGACCGGCGGCCCCTCCGGAGGCGTCCTGCCCGAAAGCCTCCTCGACCTGCCCGTCGATTTCGACCAACTCTCCCGCGCCGGCTCCATGATGGGCTCCGGCGGCATGATCGTCATGGATGAGGATACCTGCATGGTCGATACCGCCCGTTATTATACCAATTTCCTCGCCCGGGAATCCTGCGGAAAATGCGTCCCCTGCCGCGAAGGACTCCGCCACATGCTCAAAATCCTAAATAACATCACTGACGGCCGCGGCCGACCCGGCGACCTCCAACTCCTGGAAGAACTCTCCGATTTCGTCCGCCAGGCCTCCCTCTGTGCCCTGGGAACCACCGCCCCCAATCCCGTCCTCAGCACCATCAAACACTTCCGCTCCGAATACCAAGCCCATATCGAAGATAAAAAATGCCCCGCCGGCGTGTGCCTCGAGCTTATCAGCTTTTACATCAATCCCGACGACTGCATCGCCTGCGGCTTATGCGCCAAAAATTGCCCCACCGACGCCGTCTCCAAAGACGAAGAAAAAAATGTCTATCTCATCGATCAGGAAAAATGCGTCAAATGCGGCTCTTGCCTCGCCGTCTGCCCCGATAAAGCCCGTGCCGTCGTAAAACGCGCCCGCACCCCCGTAGAAGAAAAAGTCTAACCAAAAAGGACCGCCCCATGAAAACCGTGCTCATCGAAATCGATGGAAAAAAAATCAAAGCCCCCCTCGGCGCCGCCCTCCTGCAGGTCGCCCGCCAAAACGATATCGACATCCCCACCCTTTGCTATAACGAGCAGCTCGAAGCGGTCGGCGTCTGTCGCATGTGCCTCGTGGAAGTTACCAAAAATAAGCGCTCCCGCCTGGTCGCCTCTTGTGTCTATCCCGTCGAAGAAAACCTGGTGGTCAAAACCGATTCCGAAAAAATCAACAAAATCCGACGCATGATCGTGGAACTGCTCTACCCCGCCGTCCCCGAAGAACTGGCCCAAAAATACGGCCCCCAATCGCCCCGCTTCGTACCCGAATACGCCGATTGCACCTTATGCGGCCTGTGCGTCAGGTATTGCGCCCAAATAAAAAAGGGTAACGTCGCTTATTTCCAGGGCCGCGGCGTCGATCGGCACGTCGCCCTTATCCCCGAACTCGCCGAAGAATGTATCTACTGCTCCAAATGCTTCAACTTGTGCACCGGCGGCCTGATCACCGGCCTCTACGACAAACCCGAATACCAAAAACTCCCTTCCCCAGAGAACAAAGACTGATATTAAATCCAATTAATTCATTGAAGAAACTACCAAATTCTTAATATCAATCCGCCCTCCATGTAATGCCCCCATTAACCCGGGTTCAAAAATAGCCTAGTGACAATCAAAGGTATTATAATAAACACCGGCAATATCAACACCCCAAAGTACATCAAAAAACATATCGCCATCATGCCCGCTCCCGGCGTCTGTTCTATACCGCTGTCCAAAATATTCTTGGCGATTTGACATTTTCGGTTAAAAGGTAATTTTACAAATGACGCTTCCTTAAACATGTCAAATATCATTGGCTTTATTTCTTCCTCGTCCACCGGCCCTTCTACCCCGGCCAGACGCTTTTTCAACTCCGACCGCGCCTTATTCTCCACATGAACAGCTTGAGTGCCTGCTAAAAGAAACAGGGAAATGAATATTAATATGGGCTCTTTCAGCAACACTCCTCCCAAAAGCAGCACTCCCATACTAAAAATATAAAATAAAATTTTTAACCGTGGATATCTCACAAACAAAATAAGCTCAAATATCCTCCCCCCGTCCAAAGGTGCAAAGGGGAGCAGATTCAGATAATTCAATATCAAACAAAACGCCCCAAACCGCAACATCCACTCCTGCTCCGTCACCGTGTATAAAAATATAATTACTGTTCCGATAACTATCCCCGGCGCCGGACCCAATACATATACCAATAACTTCTTTATCGTCGATACGTCTTTGGCCTTGCCTATAGTTGCCGCCCCCAAAAAAGGCAAAAACACTATACGTAAATCCTTATAACCGAATAAATACATCCCCAGATAATGCCCCAGCTCATGAATAAATAACACCACTACCAGAACCAATATCATATCCGCCGAAAACCGCATCCGAAAAGATACCATGAACAACAGCAAGCTAACCCCCAAAATCATTAATTTCCCCAACGCCCCGCTTTGCTGCGGCTTATTCATTTTGATGAAGTAATCGAAAAACTCCACCTCCGCCTCCAACGGAACCTCGATCCTATTTACTTGATTATCCCCGGAGTGCCTTTTCTTTTCTGCTTGTTTCTTTCTTAACTTCTTTTCCGCCTCTCGCATAAAATGTATCGCCGACTTGACCGTAAATTTATACTTATCCTCTCCAGCCTTTTGCACTACTCCCTGCTTATAAAGCCCTTCGATATATTCAAAATTTTTCTCGGTGCTAAACCTGATCGCCTCATCCGGCCCTAACGCCAATGGCTCCTTATCGCGCCTCAACTCCGATAGCTTCATCCGATGTTGGGAAAATTGTCCCCTTAAATCCCTCCCCAACACGTCTTGAACGATCGTTTGCGGTAATTCCCCTATTATCTCCAAAGAACGCCCTTGGTCTAACGTTAACAATTGACTGCCGTCCGAAAAATAACTTTCAAATGAACATTGACAGGGATTTTGTCTGAGACTAAAGCTCGGTACCGATAAAAATGCGTAACACTCCTCCTCGGCATGGTAATAACCCTTAAACCAAGCCACACTTGGATGATAAAAATAAATACATTCCTCATGCCACGAACAATGTGAAAACTCAAACCCCAACTCCCGCAAATCTTCTTCATATCCCTTGAATATCTCATTTAGATAACCCGGAACCTCCTCCGGTTCCACCCGCCTAAGGGGCTTCTTCTCCACCCGCGACAACAGCAGCTTCTTAACTTTCGATCCGAAACTGATTAATCGGATCCCCGCCAACAGACCTATCCCCCCTACTATCCACCAATAATAATCCATCCTAAAACTCCCCTGTCACACACTCATACACCCATACCCTCATATATCCATATACTCATACAACTATACATCCCCGTGGTTCTATTGCCCCCGCTCCAGCACCAGCGTATCCTGCACCCGACCGGTCGGATCCGATATAAACGTCGCCTGCAGCACGATCTGTCGCGCCCCCGCCGCCTCTTCCGGCAGCTCCAGTATCATCCGGTAACATTGCGTTATGCCGTCCCAGTATTGCTGACTGACCTGCGGTTCACTCAAATCCAACACCTGCATCCCTGCCCCTGCAAAACGCCTCCCTCGCGGATCCGATACCGCCGGCACATAACGAAATATCTCGAACCGAAACACCCCCGCACCCTTGATCGGATCGCCAAACTGATCCAAAAGCTCCACGTACGCCTCAATCCCCGCTGGTTCCCCCTGTTGGGGATCAGCCTCCAATATCCGCGTAAATGAACGCTGCAAACGAACCTCCTTCACAAAAAACGCCCCCGCCCTTTCCTCGTCGGCCGGCTTGCTCTCCATCCCGTTACAACCGATAATTACCCCCCATAACCCCACCGTCGCCCCCCACCATAACCCTCGAAATACCTTCACCCTTATTCCTTTTCTTATTACTAAATGAACTTTTACCAAATTGAGATTAGGCATAAGTATTTCGTCATTGATTCGTCATTCGAATTTCGTCATTCGTCATTAAAACCGGGTGGCATGCTCAAGCGCAGCTTGGGCATGGTATGTAATTTTTACCTACAACTTCTTCAGGATATGTCCCATCTTATCGCGCTTGGTCTTAAGGTATCGTCTATTATATTCATGCGCCCTCATCTCCAGCGGCACCTGTTCCACTACCGTTATCCCATAAACCTGCAGCCGACTCGTCTTGATCGGATTGTTCGTCATGTTGGCGATCTTGGTCACCCCCAAATCCCGGCAAATCTGCGCCCCGATCCCGTAATCCCGCTTATCCGCCTTAAAACCCAGCCACGCGTTCGCCTGCACCGTGTCCATCCCCACCTCCTGAAGCTTATAGGCGTGCAGCTTCGCCATCAGACCGATACCCCGCCCCTCCTGACGCAGATAAATTATCACCCCCTTGCCCGCCTTTTCGATCCGCTGCATCGCCTCGTGCAGTTGATTGCCGCAGTCGCACCGCCGCGAATGAAATATATCTCCCGTCAAACACTCGCTGTGCACCCGCACCAGCACCGCCTCCTTCTGCTCGATTACCTTGCCGTCCGACCCGATCAAACCCACATCCCCCTTACACAACGCCAGATGCAGCTTATCATCCAGCGGCGTCTCATAACCGATCATGCGAAACATCCCGCAGTCCGTCGGCAATTCCACCGTCTCCACCCGCCTTACCAGAGGCTCCCGCTGCAGCCGATACTCAAACAACGCCGCAATCGTCGTCATCCTTAAATTGTGCCTCCGGCAAAACTCCTCCAGTTGCGGCACCCGCGCCATCGTCCCGTCCGTATTCATAATCTCGCAAATCACCCCCGCCGGCTTCAAGCCCGCCAATCGCGCCAGATCCACCGCCCCCTCCGTCTGACCCGCACGTACCAATACGCCCCCCTCCCGCGCCCGCAGCGGAAACACATGACCCGGACGCACCAGATCTTCCGGCTGACATCCCTCCGAAACCGCCGTCTGGATCGTCGTCGCCCGATCCGCCGCCGATATCCCCGTCGTCACCCCCCGCCGGGCATCCACCGTCACCGTGAACGCCGTCCCCAAAGGCGCCGTATTACTCACCGTCTGCGGATGCAGATGCAGCCGATCACACCTCTCCCCCGTCAAGGGCATACAGATCATACCCCGACCGTGCGTCGCCATAAAATTTATCACCTCGCCCGTCACCTTCTCCGCCGCGCACACCAAGTCCCCCTCGTTCTCCCGGTCCTCGTCATCCACCAGGACAATCATCTTGCCCCCCCGTATATCCTCCAATACCTCATCTATACCACTAAAACTCATCACCTGTCCGTCTCTTCAAGTCCCCTCTTGAGAGGGGATTTAGGGGTGTGTCTCCTCCAGTCCCCTCTTGAGAGGGGATTTAGGGGTGTGTCTCTTCCAGTTAAGGGAGGATGGGCTGTGCCCATGCTGCTTTCTTAATTCCTTTCCTATCAATCCCTTACAAACATCATCTTCTCCAACCAATCCTACATTATAATACATTCCCTTCCCTTTGGGCAAAAAAAAACTCCCCCCAAATCCCGCTCCGGCATCCCCGACCGTCCGGGAAAAATCATCACCTGATAACTCAAACTCTTCTCCCGCCCTCCAAAATCAAGTAATTTATCTTCCCTTCCAATCTGTTAGGCCTGCCCTTGACCCGACAAATTACTAAAATTATATCAGCGAAAATCAGTGTCAATCCGTGTCCAAAAAATCCCTGCCCCTCAGTATCGAAAATAGTTAAAATATATCCTGTTTATCCAATCAATCTGATCATCCTGTCAAATTTATTCATAATTCGAATTTCGTCATTCAAAAAATCACCTTCCCCTGCAGCTCCTTCAGCCGCGCCTTCGTCTCGTCCATTATCACCTTAAACTGGTCCTTGCGTATCCCGATCTCGTTGGCGTACTGCAGCAGGATCTTCTGCTCCAGCTCGTGCAGCCGTTTGTCCGCGTACGCCGCCAGCAGCATATCCTCCACGCAGCGCACCCGATCCGACCACCGCCCCGGATATTTAATCGTAAAACCCTCCTTCTGCGCCCGTTCCTTGGCCTTCAATGACTCAAAATAACCCGCCTCGATCCCCTTGGCGATATAATCATACAGCTTCTCCTCCATCCTCTCCACCTTCCCGTCCGCCCGCACCAGATAATATATGTTCGCCAGATACTGCATCTTTTCTTCATTATCCATCGCAATTCTCCTGTCGCTCTCATTCCATCCCGTAGGGTGGGGCTCTGCCCCGCGCGTTATTCTGTTTGGCTTATGCCCTTCCATTGTTATTGCTGCCTTGTCTTTTGTCAAGTCCTTTTACGCTCGCCCGGACGCCCTCAGCGCCCTGCACAAGCTTGCCGCCTGTGATTCCGCTTACAGGTATTTTTAATGTCCCTGACAAAACCTATATTGTAATGCAACAAAAACTGTCATCCCCGCGCAGGTTCCGGACCCCGTCCCCTTACCCTGAACCGTTCTTCTCGAACACCAACTTGTCAAAGCCCCTCGACCCCCCTGCCAACACCGCGGGGCAATTATTTATTCCTCTTTTCTTTTTTCAATCTTCGTTTTTCCTTGGGATTAAGCTGGGCCTTTTTCTGTTGTTCTCTTCTGCCTTTATCTCTTTTTCCCTTATCACCCATAGCTGTTTCTCCTTGCTTAAAATTCCTTCTATTCCTTAACCTGTCCCCCAAATCCTTATCGAATCACGTGCCCACTCGCCGCCTTGTCAAACCCTCCTTGCTCAGAATTCATTAGATATATATCAATTATGCTATCTGAAAACTTTTCAACCTGCGATACCCGCCATGCTTGGGTATCAACTTCTCCGTCTCACCCATCAATTAATCCCTCCTGTCCATGCATGTCCGTACCCAACAATAATTATACCGTCCGTATAAAACGCCAAACACAACCATCTTTCTTCTGTATTATAATAAGTTCCCGTCGCTTCTGCAATACTCGTAAAATCTCTTGGATTAAATGTTCTGGTTCAACTGCTTGCCAACTGTCTTTTTGACCTCTTATCGACCACTGATATTGATCAACTTGGTAACCGTAATCTGTTTTTTCCGCCTTCAGGGGTGGATTCTTAGCCCACCGTCTTCGTACCGCCGCCGCCACCGTCCGCGGATTCAACCACCGATGCCATAATATTGATCGCCTACTCTTCCCATCTTATTTCGCTGAACTATTACACCAGGACATCTTTCGTTTTCCCTATTTAATCGCAGCGATTTTCTTCCATTGACCCATTTTAATATCAAATTCGAACACCCCATTATCTGTTTTAACTTGTTTGTGTCGCTGCCCTATCTTTTTACCTTGCACCCAATTATCTTCTATCAAGATTTCGTACTGTCCTGAAATAAATCTCTCGTCAAACAAACTGTCATAATTCAAATCCTGCCATATACAACTGTCAGTATCCGGCTTGTACCATCCATAATTTACTAGCGGACAATCATAACCCTCACCCGTGTCATAGTTGAATATCCTGCCTGTCCCCAGACCGTAATATTCAAACACGGAGATCCTTTCCTCATCGACTCCGTTCATCAGAGATATATGCTCCACCGTCTCATTCTGCTGATCACGTTCTACAGCCAACGTCCAGTAAATATCGTTCACGTCCGTAAACTCTATCAAAAGAACCTTCCCTACTCCAATCCCTTCCAACTCCCGCATATCCCATCGTTTTAACATCTCCTTTTGATCGCCCATTATCGGCGGATCAATTGCCGCCGCTATAGCCCCCACGACACAAATTGACAGAACCCCTAAAACATAAAACGTCGCCCACTTCGGCCATTGTTTTATATTATTCCATGATAAACCGCCTAGCATTTTTTTTAATTCATTAAACATAACTTAACGATGACCTTTCGTTAACAACATATAATTTCATGTACATATATTCTTTAGTGGTAGGGTGGGTAATTCTTATTACCCACGCTGTCTTCTGCATAATCGAAAATTATACTCCTTGTCCTGGAAATATGGAATACCCTTCTAGATCCAGCCCAATATTACAGAACCTGGCAGCCCCCTCTACTTCACGGAATAGCGTCATTTGGTTTATATTCATTACATTAAGACCTCGTAGAAAGTCCTCCCGAATTTCACTTGTGCTCTTAATCATAATCTTAATAAGCCAGGGATCTTTGTATTTATCTTTAGTCCAGTATTTTTTCACTATATCTATTATATCTTCATATTCGCCATCTTTTGTTATTGTAAACAACCCCCTCTGATCTATCAACCTCTCATGTTCGGACGACATCGGATCAAAATATTCAAAAATGTGATCCATTTCGCTTTTCCTAAAATGCTCCCTTTTCTTCTCATTACCTCTGCCGTGATCGTGGTATAATTCCTTTTTATCTTCTTTTCTATATCGGTAAGTATCTTTCTTGTCCTCAACTCTCTTTTTCCTTTTATGTTTATTAATACTTTCAATCAGCGGCAACTTATCATGCATCTCTTTATATTTAAGACCCCATACAACTCGATCTTTATACTTATTTTCTTCTACCTTTGATTCTTCTATTTTTTCTACATATTTTTTCTTAATTTTCATAACTTCATTTTCATCCCAATTCACATCTTCAAGTGTATTTTCATTACTGAATGCAAAATATGCGGCCACAAATGGCGACATCGTCCAGTCAAGCAAAGGGGTTTTCAAATCGTAATGGCGACCCAGGGCCCAAAAATGATTAATATTCCAGTCCTTAGATTTTAGTATTTCCTTGATTTCTCTTACCGACAAATCGAATATTTTCAACTTGCCTCTGCTCGCGTAAGCAAAAGAATTTTCGTGTCTTCTCAAATCCATTCTTTTGTATGACTTATCAAAAGTTGATTTTAATGGTCCTTCTGATTTGTCTCCGCGCCAGATGTAATCATTTATATAGGGCTTTTTCTGATCATTTTCTTCTTTTAATCCGAATTTTTTATATATACGCTGGTAAAAACCACTCCATCCATTAACATTGAATACCTGCACCCCATTTTCAATATTATCCTTTCGATTTTCTTTAGGTATGCTGCTGCTCATATTTCTACCCTTTCATATTCTTTACAGTCCTTTAGTTTCGTAGGGTGGGTAATTCTTATTATCCACGCTGCCTCTTTTTTATCCCTGATTTTGTCATTCATTCATTATGCAAAATTCCCATCAAAATCTTTAGGCGGGGCTCATCCCCGCCCTTATTACTCAATGGCTCTATATCTTTCTCCTGACTGCTAAATTCTTTTTCTATCTCCTTGCAAAATATTTATTTACGATGAATTCCCGATCTATTTATACCTATATTTTACCCTCCATATGATAATCGCAACACAAAAATCAGTGCTTCTTAATCCGCCTGCGGCGGGAAAATCAGTGTGAATCTGTTTCAAAATTCCGTATTCATCTGTGTTATCCAGCGTCAAAAAAATAAAATAATATCCTGTATATCCCATCTATCTGGTTATCCTGTCTAAAATTCTTCGCGCCTGTGCGTGAAATAAAATCCTGCCATTTCCACCCCTCCGGCGACCCTGTCAAGAAAAAAATGCCAATTTTGTCAGGTTTTCCCCCGCGCGCAGCAAAAATGGAGGCGCTTTTTTAAAACCCGCCCATTTTCCCCCAAAACCGGTCATTTACCCCCCAAAAGTGGTCAACTTCCTGTCAAAACCCGTCAACTTCTGCGCAAAAATTCGCGGAAATTCGCGCTTTTTTG
>Ga0111186_1098_pt1 | contig 12780 bp, 9 predicted proteins | sample DeeMarSWOR324_28_FD_80243 | JGI IMG/M metagenome (GOLD analysis project Ga0111186, IMG submission 80243) | Phycisphaerae bacterium SM23_30 | reverse complement strand
CCGCCACATAAGCATACCGGCACGGCCCCCGCGGCCATGATCAATTCCCGAGGGGTGTATTCACACATAATCCCGACGATGGGTTTTCCCTGTTCTTTCGCTTTCTGAGCGTAGGCCAGGCAGTTTGGTATCATATTGCCGAACCACGCGAAAGGGCCGTCAGCCGGCGCCCCACAAGGTGAGGTGCCGGCACAGGTTTTAATTTCCGCAGGCTTGCAAGGATCAGCGGGATTGATGTTGACGTTTTTATTGCCACAACAATTGTTCATTTTCTTACCCTTTATTTACGTCGGGGGCTAAGTTTTATTTAGGTTTTCGGGCTACGAACAGACCCTGGATGATTTTACCGGCGTGGGCGAGTTGCTGGATAAACTGCATTTCGCCTCCCAGCATTTCCATCATGGGCATGTCAAAATTGATAATCTTGAGGGCGTCATAAGTGAGTTGCCGGTTCAGCATATTTAAATAAAGATCAACGCACGGGGCAAAGCGACTCGTATTTTCAGCGACGATTATTCCACAACCATTTTGAGTTAGTAGATCTTGATAACCTTGTAGGTCCTGGATATTGGGAAACTTCATAAAGCCAAGAAATCGTTGGGCATCTTCTTCCGTCAACGGAACCTTACCCTCAATCCAATCGGTGAAGGCGATGGTGCCGCCGGGTTTAACTAATCGAATCGCTTCGGCGATCAACTTTTCCTTGTCAACGACATAGCACCAGGCGTCCTCGCCCCAGGCGAAATCAACGATGTGGTCCGGCAATCCGCTTTCACAGACGTCAGCCAAATGAAATTCGATTTTATCGGACAGGCCCAGTTCTTGGGTGCGGGCTTTACCCCGCGCGACGACTTTCTCGGTGGCGTCCACGCCGTGCATCTTGGATACATTCTTCATCTTTATTAAAAAGCGCATGCCGGCACCGTTACAGCAGCACAAGTCCACCCCCATCATTCCCGCTCCCACATTTGCCTTTTGAGCCAGATCCATGGAGGAGGTAAAACCACCGATATGAATCTGTTCACCCATGATCAGTTCCCACAGGTCGCCTTTGGGGCCGCTATAGACGGCCTGCACGTCGGACAAACCGATATTTCCCAAAGTTTTCATCTTTGATCTCCTAAAAATATTATATGCTCATGTTTTCTAAGATTGCCTGATAAAACCTCACATGCTAAGGACTGGATTCTCGTTTTCACGGGAATGACAGTTTTATTGACTTTTCAGGGCAGGTTTTGTTATTAGCGTTAAAATTCATATTTCAGTTGAAAGGCCCACACGTTATCTTCGTGGTGATTAAGGACATTGCCAAAGTTGGCATAACCGGCGGCGATGGTTATATGCTCGTTTACAATATAGCCGAAGCAAATGTCCCACCAGTCATTTTCGGCGCGGACCAGATCGAAGCCACCCGCGGAACACTGATCGATCAGGTCGGGCTTATGACGATATTCACCAGCGACGAGCAGATTGTCGGTCAAAAAGTAAACGATACTTCCTTCGACGGTGGTCCGTCTTTCGCCAGCAAAACCCATCAGGCCGGTGTGTATGGCGTCGCTGTTGCGGAATCCGGCCGAGACGATCATGGGGCGCGGCAGCACGTCGGTTACGGTTTTAGTGGCAATGGCCGTCAGCTCAGTACCGAAGTCGTGATCGGCGCCCAACATTCCGCAAAGGCCGCCCAATTGGTCGTCGATAGTTTAGAGTTGATCATTCCACTTGAAGTGAGCTCCCAGGGTAATCGCCGGCATCCAGGGGCAATCAAAGCTGCCTTCCTTGACGAGGTTGACTCGGGTATTCAGATTATACACCAGGGCGTAATCTTTTACCGTTAAGCCCGCGCCCGTCGCCTGAAAGACCTCATCGGGCCAATCGTCCAGCCCTATCCGTTCGGCGGCAAAACCAATTTCAATGTTGCCAAAGAGATTTTCCGTTACGGCGTAGGATTGAAAATCCTTTTCCCCGATGAATGCTCCGCTGACCGAGAAGCTGGGCTTGCCCAGGATTTCACCTTCGGCCGGCGGATTCGCCAGATACGCCGTTGGGGTGATAAAAACCCCGCTGTTGCCTTCGACTGTGTGAAAAGGCAAAGGTGTTTGTTGGGCATTAACTATTTCGCTTAATAACAATAAGACGGCCCAAAAACCCAGGCATAAATTTTTTTGATCCATTATAAAGCTCCTTTCTAAAATAGGATTAAAAGAAGAAAGATTCATTTTGCTTAGCTTCGGGCGCAAAAAAACAGGTGAGGCAAATCTCTTTACCTTCACCTGCCGATACTCAGACTTCTCAGGCATTGATTATTTTATCGAATACCAGGTTTCCTCCTTTGTTACTTTAAGGGGCCCCAGGTCCGCCGGGAACTGCACCTGATATTTACCCGAGAAATTTCCGGGCACTCGCCACGAGCACCGGCAGGCGCCGCTTCAGCCGTACTCAAACTGAACGAAAACTAATATCCTGGCCCATTTATTCACAATTTCACCTACGGTTATGGTTCCCATCGGGTCATTCAACGCGAGAAAACACTCTAACAGGGAAATTATACCAGTTAACTAGGGATTGTTCAATCAGAAATTATCCATGAGGTCGGAAAAGGTATAGAACGCCGGGGCAGCGTTATTTAGCGCCATTATGATCATGGGGGATCGTCTTTTCTTTGCTCAATATTCATAAATATCTATAAAACAGGAGGATATATCAACCGGGCCTTGTTTCGGCCACCCTGTTTGATAGTTAATGGTCTAAAACCGAGAGGGCGATATAAAGATAATTTTTTCACCGCGAGGTATTATTACGATAAGAGGTGCCCTTTGTTGATTTTATCCCTGGGAACTTTTATACTATACATAATGTTGCCGTTGATAAATGGAATTTGTATTGAGCAAACAGGTAAAGTATGAATATCTCAAAACAGCAGTTATTACGGAAGATTCCTTCGGTGGATGTCCTACTGACCGCACCCGAATTTTCCCGGTTGAACGACCAAACTCCTCGCCAAGTTAAGGTCGAGGCCCTGCGCACCGCGGTTGATCAGATGCGTAAAGAAATTGTAGCGGGCATTGCCGAGGATCTCGATGAAGCAACCCTGCGTCAGTCGATTCTGGATAAAGCCGAAAAGTATATCGACTCGACATTGAAATTCCACTATCGCAAGGTAATCAATGCGACCGGCATCATTTTGCATACCGCCCTGGGCCGGGCCGTTCTGTGCCGGCGCGCTTTGCAGCAGATCGCGCAGGAATTAGCCGGATACTCTTTACTGCAGATGGACCTGGAAACCGGTAAACGTTCCGTCCGCGATGAACGTATTGAGTCGCTGCTCCGGCAGTTGACCCGCGCCGAAGCCGCCACCGTGGTCAACAACAATGCCGCCGCCACTTCGATAGTCTTGAACACCCTGGCCGCCGGTAAAGAAGTCATTGTTTCCCGCGGTCACCTGGTGGAGATCGGAGGTTCCTTTCGACTGCCGGAGGTGATGGCCGCCAGCGGCGCCAAACTTGTAGAAGTGGGCACCACCAACAAGACTCATCCCCGCGACTACGAAGACGCCGTTACCGAAAACACCGCCGTTATTATGCGCGTCCATCCCAGCAACTACAAAATCGTCGGATTTAGCTCCGAGGTGCCGCTGGAGGAATTGGTGAGAATCGCCCGGGCCCGCGATTTGATTATGGTCGATGATGTGGGGGCGGGGGCATTGATTGACTTTTCCCGTTTTGGTTTTGAATACGAACCAACCCTGTTGGATTCGATCAAGGCCGGCGCTGATATTGTCACCAGCAGTGCCGACAAATTAATCGGTGCATCTCAAGGCGGGATCATTCTGGGCAAAACCGATCTTATCAAAGCCATACGTAAAAATCCTTTGGCCCGCATGGTACGGGTTGATAAGCTTACCCTGGCGGCTCTGGAGGCCACGCTGACTTTGTTTTTAGATGAATCGACCGCGTTAAAAGAAATCCCGACTTTGTCTATGCTCCGGCGCGATTTGTCGGAAATCACCCAGCAGGCTAAAAATATTATCAAGAAGTTATCGCGGGCGGACCTGGCAGCCGAAATTGACCACATCGAAGGTTTTAGTGAGATGGGCAGCGGCTCGCTGCCCACCCAGGGTCTGCCGACGCGTTTGGCGGCCGTTCGCCCCACGCAAATCGGCGCTGATGAGTTATCCTGCCGGCTTAGAAATTACCAACCGCCCATTATTACCCGCACTAAAAACGAACAGGTGCTCCTTGATCCGCGTACACTGCAAAAAGGCGAGGATAAGATCGTCATTGAGGCTCTGGTAGATATTTTAAAACCATAAAAAGATTAACGCCTGGGGCAAAGCCCCTCCCAGCAGAGAGTCAGAAATTAAAATGCCCACCGAGCAAATAAATATAACGCTGGGCACTGCCGGCCATATTGATCATGGCAAGACCGTTCTGATTAAGTGTCTGACCGGCTGCGACACAGACCACCTCAAGGCGGAAAAGGAACGGGGCATGTCCATCGAGCTGGGCTTCGCTCCCTGTTTGGTGGCCGATCTGGAGGTCGGCATCGTCGATGTGCCCGGCCATGAGAATTTTATCAAGACCATGGTAGCCGGTGCCGCCAGTATGGACGGGGTGATTTTTGTAGTGGCCGCCGACGATAGTGTTATGCCGCAGACTCGAGAACACCTGGAGATATTGACTCTTTTGGGAATCGGGCACGGCATCGTCGCTTTGACTAAAATTGATCGGGTCCCCCCCGAGCAGCAGAAGCGGGCCGCCGAAGAAACCAGAACGTTGCTGAAAAACACTTTTCTGCGCGACGCTCCCATTTTGCCCGTATCCAACGTTACGGGGGAAGGTTTTGACGGTTTTATTGCAGCCCTTAAGGAGTTGGTGGCTTCGATCACTCCCAAACAGACCGATGGATTGTTTCGGCTGCCCGTTGAGCGGACCTTTACCTTAAAGGGTTACGGCACCGTCATTACCGGTATTCCGGTTTCCGGCGCCGCCGCTATCGGCGATGAGTTGGTCCTGCTGCCGCAGAATCTCAGGGGCCGCATCAGGGCCATACAGGTCTATAAACGCCAGAGCGATCAGGTTATCGCGGGTCAGTGTGCCGCTTTGAATATTCCACAAATCGATCATAAGCTCGTTACGCGGGGAAATACGCTGACGCAAACCGGTTTTTTCACTGCCCAGTCGTGGTACCTGGCCCAAATGCAGCTATTGGCCCACGATAAACTGTTCCTAAAAAACGGCCAAAAGGTCAAATTCCACACCGGTACTTCCGAGGTGGTGGCCACGGTTTACCTGATGCAGGGTGAGCAGCTGCAGCCGGGCCAAGAAGAACTGGTGCAAATCAGACTTGCCGAACCTCTGGTCGCCGCTCCGGCGGATCGTTTTATCATCCGCACCCTCTCTCCCATGCTCACCATCGGGGGGGGAATGATCATTGATGCCCTGCCCCGTCGGCTCAAGCGCCATCAGCCTCACATTTTGCAGGATGCCCTCGAACAGGCGCAGGCGGTGCAAAATGAGACGGATTTTGTCGAATACTGTTTAAAAAAGACCGAATTCTATGTAACCCGTCCGGAAGATCTTGCCTTGCCTGCCAGGATGCCCACCCGTCTGGTCAAGGATATTTTGCACCAGCTCACGCAACGAAACAAAGCGGTCTTACTCGCTTCAGATTTGTATATACACGCTGAAGTTCTCAGCCTGCTGGAAAAGCGGTTGCTTAGAATTGTCACCGAATATCATCAAAGTGCGCCCGAAAGCCCCGGTATCGAGGCGGATTCCCTGCAGAGTGCTTGCCGCCTGCCCAAAAATGTGCTGGAGCTGATGTTGGCGCGATTGAAAGATGACAACCGTTTAACCGAGAAAAATAATCGCTGGGCCCGGCCGGATTTTCGACCTACTATTCAGTACGAAGACGCCCCCAAATTGGATCAGGTGGAGAACCTTGTTCGCAAACGCCTATTTCATCCTCCCGGTCCGGAGGATATATCCGACAGCGTTCAATTACCTTTAGCGGAAGTGGAACGGCTTCTGCGCATACTCGTCGAGCACGAGAAAATAATTGCGGTGGACAAAAATCTATTTTTTCATACCGAGGCCGTCGAAAAAAGCCGCCGCAGACTCATCGATCATATCCAGACCGAAGGACCGATGGAAAGCGTCAAGTTCAAGTATCTGCTCGACACCACCCGAAAGTATGCCATACCATTGTTGGATTACTTTGACCGGATCGGCCTCACCCGCCGCGTCGGTTATACGAGACATCTGGTGCAGGAAAATACAGATTAACGCGTGGGACTTTACCCCACGCGAAAACTATTATGAATGATAAATCCAGCGAATACATCGTTGCTTCCGTGCAAGAGCAAATTGAAAGCTGTGATTTGCCCGAAACCGTTAATCGCTGGCTCATCGCTGTTTCGGGTGGGTGCGACAGTATGGCTTTGATGTACGCTTTGACGGCGCTGCGGGAGGTTCGTCCGGAGAAATTTTCCTATCTGCATGTAGCTCATCTGAATCATCAGTTGCGCGGCCGGGAAAGCGATGCCGATGCCGATTTTGTAGCGGAACAGGCTAAACAGCTAAATTTACCGGTAACGGTTGGTTCGATAGACATAGCTGCCGCCCGGGCCGGCGGCGAGTCCATCGAGGCCGCCGCCCGTCGCCGGCGCTTTGGTTTTTTAGCCGAGACCGCCCGTAAATTTAAATGTCAGATTGTTGCTTTAGGCCACAATGCCGACGACCAGGCGGAAACCATTCTACATCGTATCCTGCGCGGCACAGGAATTAGAGGCTTGTCCGGAATTTGGCCGGTTCGAACATTTATAGATGGACAGGGGCAAGAAAAGCTATGGCTGGTTAGACCGTTGCTTTTGCTGCGACGGGCGGAGATCGAACAATATCTGCATAAAAAGGGTATTGCCTGGCGGCAGGACCAAAGTAACCAATCGACACAATTTACCCGGAACCGCATTCGACACGATCTATTGCCTCATTTAGCGGATAGATACAATCCTCGGGTAGTGGAGGCGCTGCTGCAGTTAGGTCAAACCGCCAAGATGTGCAGCGTGATTCTGGGCGAGGATGCCGGCAAGGATTTAGCGGAGATCACCTTAAACCGAAGCGCTGAATGCCTGACGCTGCATGCCGTTCATCTGGCGGCTAAACCGCGGATTCAACAGGTCGAGATAATTTATCAGGCCTTATTATCCCTGCAAATTCCTCAACGGAAAATTGGTTTCAAGCATATCAGCGACGCCTTAAATATTCTTAACGGTCCCCCCGGCGCCGATAATACTCTTCAATTTCCTTATGGTTTGACAGTGCAATGCACTAAGGACCAAATGATTTTCCACAAAACACCAACCGGCGCAGAAGAAACCACCCAATCTAAGCCGGAAGAGGTTATTTTGCCGCTTTCGGGAGAGATGGATTTGCCGGAGGGTTTCGTTTGGATTGCTCCGGCGAGTTTTCAGGCAAATCCCGCGCAGCAAATAGTTGCCGAATCTATCACCGCAGGTCGCGACTGCCTAGAGACATTTCGCCGGCAAAAAAATTGCCGCCAGGAGATTTTTGATCTCGACAAACTGCAGGGCGCTTTGCGACTGCGCTGCCGCCGGGAGGGTGAACGGTTTTGGCCTTTGGGCGCCTCGGGCCCCAAGAAACTCGGTGATTTCTTCACCGACGCCAAAATCCCAATCCGGTTACGCGATCGCATTGGGTTAATCTGCGATGACCAGGGCATCCTCTGGATCCTGGGCCTGCGGATTTCCGAGCGCGTTAAAATCACCTGCCGGACCAATCGGGTTTTGAAGATTACCATCAAATAAGATTAACGCGTGGAGTAAAGCCCCACCCTACGGTTTGTGCCCCCGCTCATATGATTTTATTGGCCCACGACGCCTTTGCCGAAAAACTTCGGTGGTTCCGCTAAGGTGTAAATGTGTTTTTCTGCTGCAACGGCTTGTCGGATATACTTGGGCGTCTGCATCAATCCCAGCAACGTCTCTCCGTCAAACATGCGGAAGTTGCCGTTGGTTTTTTCAGCCAGCAGTTTATCAACCGTCTCAGGATCGGGCCTTTGATTGATGGGTTGATTACCGCCTAAGATAAATCCCCAGGGCGAGGCAAAGGTGGGCACCTGGGAGCTATAGGAAAGGACGTGTTCAAAGACGGCCTGGACCGTTTTGACCAGCCGCACGTGCAGAGACATCTCCGGGGGGGCCGTGGGCCCCGCCTGAACGACAAAGAAACCACTGTCTTTTAGGGCCCGGCGGCATTTCTCAAAGTATTCCTTAGTGAACAACTTGAACGAAGGTCCCTGCTCGAGGGGGTCGGATAAATCGGAAATGATAGTATCCCACTCGTTTCGGGATTGATCCAGGTAATCAAGTGCATCACCGATAATCATTTTGCAGCGGGGATCGTCAAAGGCCCCTTGGTGTATCTCCGGCAGGTGTTCTTTACACGCCTCCACTACCTCGCTGTCGATATCGACTATGACAACTTTCTCGACGGTCTTCCACTTGAGCGCTTCGCGGGCGGCAGCCCCTTCGCCGCCGCCCAGAATCATAACTTTCTCAGGGCCGCCGTGATTGACGCACGCCGGGTGCACTAAAGGTTCATGATAAAGGAATTCATCCCCCGTGCAGGACTGCCATTTACCGTCGAGTACCAATGCCTTGCCGTAGGTGCCGCAATCGACGATGCACATCTCCTGGAAAGGGGTTTTTTTACAGGCGAGCATCCGAACCACCGCATGGTGATAAACGTCATGCGGAGTCATGTATTCGGTGATCCACAAATCGGCATTAAGTCGGGCGCCGGGCATAGGTTATTCTCCTCGGTTGCGGTTGGCTATGTAAAGTTACAGGCTTTGGGGGCGCCGGCGCCGCGCGATAGGACTAACCGGTGGTGTTCGCGGGCGGCAAAATGTTTGATCAGGTACTCACATGCCGGCTGGGGATTGGCATTTTCTCCGCAGGTGAATATATCAATGGCGACGTAATTTAGTTCGGGCCAGGTATGGATCGACATATGGGATTCGGCCAGCAGTCCTAAGGCCGTTACCCCCTGTGGTTGAAATTTATGGCTACTGAGCTTGAGAAGGGTGGATAAGCTCTCTTTTGACGCCTCCTGGAGGGCCTCTCGGACGAATAACTCGTTGTTGAGTATGTCGCCCGGACAGCCATAAAGCTCTAAAATATAATGGATTCCAGCGCGTATGTCCGCCAACTATCTACCTCTCTTCGCTACAAGATTTCGATTGTCAGACCGGCGTCCACCTATGCAGGCCCATCACCTTACACCTCAATTCCGGGCTTTATTAAGAGCCCTGTTTTAATCGCACCCATACCGGGTTGAATTCATTTACCTGCGGCGATACCCTCATCGCACTTGAAAACGATATATTAGCAAAATCCCTTCTTAAGTCAACGCCATTTTTTCTCATAAAATCTTTAATATTGGATAACCGAGTGGCATGCCCTTACCGGCGCGGCGGGCTAGTCTGCGTTTCTCAAATCCTTCGACTATGCAGAAATCATAAAATTAGCCCCCGATGTCAGGTCGGCCGGTTCTTGGCATAACCGCCAGAATTTCATTGTCGTGTTATTTATGAAATACCATGCCGGGAACGTACTGCCAGCGTCCCGCCAGCCTTTCAATGGGTACAAGGTCTATCCTGAAGCGTCGAGACTTGAACATGCTCAATCTCATTAATCCGTGCTTCAGGGGGGGATTTCACTAAACCTAAAACTCATTAACTGATTTAACGGTTTATCAAACTAATCAACAGAAAACACCGTTGTCAATCGTTTTTAAATGTTATGCCGATACATCAGGGTAATGGCGCAGAATCCCTTATTCAACAGTTGGCGTATCTTGATATTGGCTGCAGGTTTGCTTGGTCTGGTCCTATATTTGGGCGGCCTGAGCAGCCAATTTAAGCCCACCCCCGATAGTTGTGAATATATGGGTCTGGCCCAAGCGCTGGCCCATAGTAAGGGGTATCAGTTCAACGGCCGAGACGGCAGCCGCTATCCGCCTTTAATGCCTTTGCTTTTAGTCGGTCTGATCAAGGTTTCTGAATCCACCGAATCAGTTGTTTCTGTAGTGACTCCGGCTAAATTCACACAGATAATACTGGCGCTGCTTTTTGCGCTGGGGGCATGGCGTTTGGCCCGGCGATACCTTGATCAACGCCGGGCCATGTTAGCGGCCTTGCTGGTTTGGGCCAACCTGACCGTCTTTCAGCATTGCATGTTTATCCTTTCGGATGTCCTATACGGCTGCCTGAGCATTTGGGCCATGGTTTTGCTGAGTAAACGATTAAATATGCGTCGTTGGATCGGCGGGATCATCCTTATAGCACTGGCCTGGATGACCCGTTCGGTGGGAATATTATTAGCAGCGGCGGCAATCCCTTATCTGTTGTGGGCCAAACCTCACGTTATCGAAGGAATGAAACGCTGGGTTTGGGCCTTATTGATGCCGGTGATTTGTGCCCTGCCCTTTGTACTCTGGAAATACTTCTGGGCCGACCAGCAAGGTGATTACTATTTGGAACGATGGATTTCCGCCACGGATAAAATAAATCTGCCGGGAATCATTTTGGCGAGCTTTCTGAATATGGCCCCTACCGTGCCGCTTAATAGTGTCCAAACCCTCCTCAACATTGAAACCATGACCCTGCCTATTTACTTTGCGGTGCCGGGATTTATCGTGGTTTTGATCGGATGGGGGCTTCTCTTCCAAAAGCACCGGGCTTTACCCGAGTGGTACACTATGTTCTATCTGGGGGTAATGAGCATCTGGTTTTCCAATCAGGGGCCGCGCTTTTATCTGCCGTTATTGCCCTTACTGTTGATTTACGGCCTTACCGGCTTGACCAGACTGCGGGAACTGATGGCTCAACAAAATTTATTAGGTCGGATTCTAAGGATTGCCGTAACTCTGGCATTTTTAGTATTCATCACGCCGTTAATTCAATATTTTATACAACACAAACAACCACGCGCAGCATTAATCCTGATAAGAAACGGGTATGTTTACTCTTTGTTGGCGGCACTGATCGTTCTATTGGCTCTGCTGGTGCGGATGCGTATCCTTCGCCGCCTGCCGATCGACAAAACCGCAGGAGTTCTTTTTTTTCTGACATATTTAGGTACTAGTTGGCTCTATAGTGCCGGTTTCGCCTACTTGGAACATGGCCTATCGAAATCGCGCGGCCCCATGTTGGTCGGTTACATACCCTACTGGCAGATGGGACAATGGCTTAAACAACAGGATCGGATCACTGAACCGATTTTGTGTGCTCAGTCGGCTATCGTGCATCTGTCCGGCGAAAAAATAACTAGAGAACCTGATAACCGAATAGATCAAACCTGGTCCAGATTGGAAAAAGGTGAATATAACTGCGTTTTATGGCTCGAACATCCCGAAAATGATCAGAGACCGACGGATGCTTATAACGAACAAATCGGTCGTTTGATCAAAAAGTATCCCCACTGCTTTCAACTACAGGCCAACCAATCCGGAAGTCCCCAATACAAACTCTATCGTTATATTCCCCAAAAAGTAGATAAATACCCGTAGAATATCTACGAGTTTGGCTTTCTAAGATATACCAGCCAGGGGCCGATTTGTTCGGGGGTGAAATTTTTATTCAACCAGTTCCGTATTTTTTCGGCATAGGTGCAGGGATTATTGCCATAGACGACAATGTCAGGACCAAAATCGTCCAGTTGCGCCAACCAGCCGTCGAAGCCGCCTTCGGTATGGTCGTGAATCCAGCGGTCGAAATGAAAAAATGCATAAACATAGCGGGTCGGATTGGTCTTATGCATAAAGACCAGCGGCTGCGGCTCGTCGATGGCTAATAGTTTACAGTCTTCTTTGAACCGGCGCTCGATCTCGGCGATAGCTTCTTTCTGCTCGCGCAGACGAGAGTTTCGATTAAATCGAATCGTCAGCCCCGCCGTTATTATTAATGCTACTCCAAATGCCACAGTAACTATTTTGGCGGTTTTTATCTGGCCGGTTTTTTCCATTTGCTCCACCGCCAGATCCAGCATCTTGGCGAATCCCACCGCCACATACGGCAAAAACACGAAAAAGTCATCATAACCGCGAAAATCCAGAAACACCGACCAGAAAACCGGAAAACCAAATGATATTAAAAGCGGCGCATAATCATCTCTAAAAAGTGTTTTTAGCAGAGAGGAGTTTTGCCCATACCGCCAGAAATATAAATACAGGATCATACACAACCCAAAAACCGGCAATATTCCGCCGCCGCCGTGGAATATGGTGATGATCTGTTCGAAGAGGGTTTCACTAGACATAGGAAAATAATGGGCGACAAATAAAACCGACCCCTCGATCAAATCATTCAAAGCCCCGTAGTAGATAAAATATCCAAATACTAAAACCATTGGCAGGGCAATCCCCGCTAGACAACGTCCGGCGGCGCCCCAGCGTGCTCTGCCGGGCTGAGCCAGCGCTAAAACCAACGCCACCGCCGGATAAATACCCATCGGCTGCCAGGTTAAAAAGGCCAACGCTGTAAAAAATCCCGCCCAGAACCAATTTTTTCGACAGATCAGGTATAGTCCCAGCGTGTGAAACAGGGCCATCGCTGTCTTGTCCCGGGGCCCGGAAGCAACGCGCTCGGCAAAGCCGAAAAAGCCTAAAAAGGCAAACGCTCCGAATAATCCGGCCCGTATCGATCCCAGTAAGTACCGGCACAACAAATAGATTGAGACTACCGTCAAACAGCCGATAC
>Ga0111186_1097_pt1 | contig 13029 bp, 9 predicted proteins | sample DeeMarSWOR324_28_FD_80243 | JGI IMG/M metagenome (GOLD analysis project Ga0111186, IMG submission 80243) | Phycisphaerae bacterium SM23_30 | reverse complement strand
GCTGGCCACGGCCACGGCTCGAGAGAGGTCTTCGGCACGATAATCATCCACGGCTTTAGTGATGATGATCTCATCTCCCCAGCGGGTAAAAAGCCCTGCCGGGGTCGAAGGAATTCCTACGGTCCAGGGAATCTGCTGCTGGATTTCGGGTCGGGCTCGTCCCGACAAGCAGGCATCCACCAGCGGGATGCCCATGTCCGCGGCGACCATGAGAGCAGTGGACATAGCCCCGGCGGGCTCACAACGAACGATAGCGTGAAACTCTTTACCGATATAATCACTCAATAGACTTATCGCTTTGAGGTAGGTATCTTGAGCCCTAGGAAGTCCCTGCTGGCTGGTCCGCTCTCTTACGTACTGCCAGGCGCCGCCCCCGCCGACACCCGCCGGAACTACAACCATCCAATCATCAGGAATATCTTCCACGGAGATGATCTTGAATTCCTTGCCTTCCGCCAGAGCTTGTTTGACCTGACGGACGGCGCCTTCGCTGCCAGCTCCGCGAGTAGCCTGAATACATGAACCGACTAATAAGTCTATTATCTCCTGCTCGCTCAGTATCCGGGTGGGCGGTGTTTGCTTAATCTGCGTGCACGATGTTCCCGCCAGGACGGGCAGGGCGGCGATAAATAAAACCGCCATACGTCTCAAGCTCATCATTGGACAAACTCCTTTATTTAGAACTGTTTAAGGTTCCTGCAAGATGAAGACCGGCATACTTGGAAAAGAAAAAATTGGTTTTTCATTTTTTCTTTTCAAACTGCAATTTCTTATGTTATAAATTATTATGGATTTATTTAAGAAAATCAAGAAAAAGCTTTTCTTGAATATTAAATAATATATATCTTACTTCAATTTTGTAGGAGTTATGAATATTCAGATCAGGCCGGGATAAAGAGATGTACGATTTTGATGTCATAGAGACTCCGGAAAATATCGTGTTAGAGAGGCGTCTGGCCGGAATTGGCTCACGATTTTTAGCCGGTTTGGTCGATAATTTGCTGCTGGCTTTGCTGTATTTGATCTTAGGTCTGCTTCTGATGGGCATTTTATCCATTAATCCTTTTAATATTCGTCAAATCGGTTCTTTGGAATCTATCGGTCTGGTTCTATGGTTTTTAGCCTTTTTCCTCATTTATTGGGGGTACTTTTGCTTTTTTGAATGGCTGACTAACGGGCAAAGTCCCGGCAAGAAATACATTAAAATCCGCGTCGTCAAGGATGGCGGCGGGGCGATAACCTTTACTGATATTGCTATTCGTAACTTATTAAGGGTAGTGGATTCTTTACCTGGGGCATATGCCGTAGCGGGTGTCTGCATGTTTATCAGCCGTAAAACCCAGCGACTCGGCGATTTGGCTGCCGGCACCGTGGTAATTTCCGAGCAACCCCTCGAGTATTCCGCCAAAGACGGGAAAAAAAGAGGTATCCAATGGGAACAAGAGATTTCCCCCGAATCCCTTCGGGTTACCGGTCTTACGCCGGAGGAATTACGCCTATTACACAATTACAGCTTACGCCGCAGCGAATTGACCCTCCAAGCGCGCCAGCGCGTTTTGCCGAAGTTGATCCTGCCTATTCTGCAGCGTTTGGGGCATGAAATTTCGGATTCTTCTATGGAAAATTTAGAATATTATGTTGATTACTTTCTGCAACTAACCCAAAACACCAATAATCCAGAAACATTGCCTCCCAAAGGAAACTCATGACTCCGGCAAGTTTTTTAGAAACGCGTCAAGCGGCCTGGCACCGGCTTGAAACCCTGATAGCCAAAGCCGGCCGAAAAGGCGTCTGCCGGCTCACGGAAAGCGAGCTGCATGAACTTACCCGACTTTACCCCGCGGTAGCGGTTGATGTTTCCCGGGCCCGAATGTACAAGTTATCCCCGCAAACTCAGCAACGGATAAATTCTCTGGCTATTGCCGCTCACGGTTTGCTCTACCGTCGAAAAAACGCGCGTCCCTTCCGAGCGATCTGGCAATTTTTATCCAATGATTATCCGCGCCTTTTCCGAAGATTAAAGGGCTATATCGTTTTGGCAGCTGTCTTACTCATTGTTCCCGCTGTGGCTACTTATCTGTGCGTTTTACAGCGGCCTTCCACCGCTTATCTATTTGTCCCTCTGGGCCTGGATATGCCCCATACTACTGAAGAAGTAACCGCCGAAGATATTAGCGAAAGGTTTAGGCAAATGCCCAACTCCCCGATGGCCTCCAGGATCATGACCAATAATATCTCGGTGGCTTTTAACGCCTTTGCCCTGGGAATCACCGCCGGTATTGGTACGTGTTATGTTCTTCTGATAAACGCCATGATGTTGGGTGGTTTTTTCGGCCACTTTACCAATCATCAACTAACCTTTGAATTTTGGTCCTTTATTGCCCCCCATGGCGTCCTGGAGATATTTGCTATTATCATTGCCGCTGCCTCCGGACTGCGCATGGGAATTTCCTTAGCGATTCCCGGTCGCATAACTCGTCGCGCCTCCCTAACCCGGGGCGCTCGAGAGGCGGTGTACTTGGTGCTGGGCACTATCCCAATGTTTATGGTCGCCGGTTTGATAGAAGGTTTTATTACCCCAAGCTATATACCCGGTATTTTAAAAATATCTCTCGGTATTATGGTTTGGGCAATGGCCATGGCTTATCTCTTGTTGTTGGGGCGTTCAAATTCAACTGTAAAAGCTGCTGAATCGATCAACAAATAACTATGGTTTCTCTTCTTGGCATCCTGGGCTGCGAATTGCACCTACATATGACAATTATTGAGTTGACCCAAATTAATTACAATCTTCGCGTTGTCTTGATTTCCAGGTAGCGATTTATCAATTGAAGGGTTAGTTTTTTCGGCTCCACGTCCAACACCAGCACTCCCTGATGCCGCATCGCCGTCAACGCCTCCTGGCGGGCGGCCAGCACATCAAGAGCGGTAGCCTTACTGTAATGATCCTGACATTTAGATAGCGGTTCATCGGCGACCATCTTGATTTCCGGATTGGTTAGGGTGACAAGCAAGGGAAGATGATAGCGGGCGAAACGAGCCAAATATCCCAGGACATCAGCATTGGCCTGACGATCGATAATATCCGTCATCAGACAAATCAAGCTTCTCTTGCGATTTTTTAAACCCATAAATCGGCAGGCCGCATCATAATCGGATTCCACCAGCCGAGGCTCCAGCTCGTACAGGGCCCGGGCTGCTCGCTCTACACTTTTCAGGTTTCTTACGGGAGGAAGGTAGTTTTCGATACGATTGCTAAAGGCCACCAAACTGAACCAGTCTCCCTGCCGTAAACACACATAAGCCAGCATTAAGGTAGCGTTGATCAAATAATCCAATCGACTGACCCCTTGGAACTCACCGGCGGTGGCCCGCCCCAAGTCGAGGGCCACCAGCACATTCTGCTGCCGTTGGGGTTCATAGTTTTTTACTATCACACGTGAGCGCTTGGCGGTAGCCTTCCAGTCGATGCGTGATACATCGTCCCCTTCAAGATAGTAACGCAGGCTTTCAAACTCACTGCCCTGGCCTACCTGCCGAAGCCGTGCCCATCCCTGTTCGTATGGCTGTCCGCGCCGGATCATAAGTTCGTAGCGTTTCGGATCCACCAAATTGGGAAACACCTGGACTGCAGCAGGCATTTTAACTACATATTGACGGTAAAATAATCCCATCCTCGGCAAAATTCGAACGTCAAGTTGATTTAACAGGTGTCGGCCCCGCCGCCGTGCCACCAGGCGGTATTGCAAAGTCCCGCTTGCCCGAGGATCAAACGTACCGCTGCATTGAGCCGGCTGGGCCTCCAGCCCGACGGGAAGCTGTTCTGCCAGATAGATGTCTAATCTTCGTCTGCTGGTATTACGCACCTGAAAGGCTATCCGTACGGGAACCGACAAAGATATACGCTCAGGTATTTCTCGTTCAATGGTGATTTGTCTCCGGCGGACCAGTAGAACTGCATCAAAGACCATATAAACTAAGAGAAAAATCACATAAACCACCCCCAGGCCCGTCAGCGGTTCAAAAAAAGTGCCCCCTAGAAAAATAGGGGCTGCCGCGAAAACCATGCTTATCAAACGCCGCGAGGGTAGCATTTTATCGGGGCACCTCGACTTTTAATAAAAGTTCTTTAAGGCAATCATCAGAAGTTTTTCCTTCTACTTCGATCTCCGGATTTAGCAGTATTCTGTGGCGCAACACCGGAAACGACATGGTCTTGACGTTGTCCGGCGTGACAAACTCTTTGCCGCTTACCACGGCATGGGCCTTGGCAGCTAACAGGAGCATAACCCCGGCGCGGGGACTGGCCCCCAAAGCTACCTGCGGCATGGAGCGCGTCGCCTGTATAATCTGGGTAATATAGCGCCGCACCATTTCCTCCACCCGCACCTGGCGGATTATCCCGCGCAGTCTTTCCAATGATGACGTATCAACTATTGTTTCCAGGTTTGCAGTGGTCAGATCTGCTGCATCAAAGCCGGACTCCACTTTATCGAGAATGTTCGCTTCTTGCTGTTGGTCAGGATACTTAACTAATATCTTCAGCATGAATCGATCCACCTGTGCCTCCGGCAGGGGGTAAGTTCCTTCAAATTCTACCGGATTCTGGGTGGCAAAAACGGTGAACACCGAAGACATCGGATGAGAAACACCATCAACTGTGGACTGCTTTTCCTCCATGGCCTCCAGCAGGGCCGACTGGGTTTTGGCCGGGGCCCGGTTGATTTCATCCGCCAGCAGGATATCCGTGAAAACCGGTCCCTGGCGAAATACAAATTCCCCGGTTGCCGTGTTATAAATATTTACACCCATAATATCGGAGGGCATTAAATCGGGCGTAAACTGCACCCGTTGAAAAGACGCCCCCGTCACATATGAGAGGGTTCGAGCCAGGAGGGTTTTGGCCGTGCCCGGTACGCCCTCTAATAAACCGTGTCCTCCGGCCAAAAGGGCTACCACCATTTGTTCCAGCACCTCATCCTGTCCGATAACTGCCTTATTCATCTCTCTCACCATGCGGTGGGCAATATCACCGGCGTCTTTGATGTCCATGAAATACCTCCAATTCAACCTGGGCCAGTTTATTTAGGAGCCATGAAACTCGACGACCTGACAATTTGGGTTGCGTCAAGGCCTGGTCGCAGATTTGAAATAAATCCTTATACTTTTTAGCAGGCATATCAGCCCATTGAGCCAACTTTTCCGCAATCTCAGCCGACGGGCCAGTCGTCGGCAAGCCAACCATCTCCGCGGCCTTACCCTTTAACCATTGATAATTAATTCTGAAAGCCAATTGATGAGCCCCAGCTGCGCGATAAGTAGCTCCCACCGAGTAAACATATTCGAGCTTGGAACGGCGGCGGGCACGCTCAAACGTTTTGCGGGTGCCGAAACGACGACCTTTATAGACAAGAAAAAATATCCCGGCTAATGTTAAACTTAGCACCGCCCCGCCCGCACTGGTGTGCCACAGCATCGAAACCAATACTGTCCAACCCGTTTCCTGATGACCAAAACCGAAGTGATATTCGTCAAAGGCAATACGTTTCCCTCGGCTGTGATGCCGGGCATAGGCAACAAGATTAACGGTTAGGACCGCATTATCAGCAAGGCCGATCCCGCCGTTGGCCAGAAAGAAGCTGTCCGCGAGGGTGATAATGCGTCCGCCCCCGCCCCGTCGGGAGGTAATCCGCGGTCCCCTAGAATCACGCAGTAATATTTCTACGGTCCCCAATTCATGCGATGCGTATTCATCGTTCGGATTCAGAATCTCCTCCTCATGCTTAAATACTACTCGTAAGACGTCTCGGGCCAGGGGATAATCCCGGTATAACTCAGTTATCGTTATGTTTCTGCCGGGTCGAGATGGAGGAAAATGAGGGGGCCTGCCAAATGATTTTGCCCCGGTAGATTCGGCCTGGGACTCAAAAAGCCTGCATACTAGGGTACTGTAAGATTCATCGCATATGAGAATTCCGCCGTCACCTACCCAGCCTCGCAGAGTCGTCAACTCATAGTCCAAAAGCGGAACAATCGGATCAATTAAAAAAAGCACGTCCACTTGATTTAAATTATCCGGCAGAAACGGGTTTTCTGAGCGTCTCACCTTGTAATCCAATCGCTCCAAAAGAGTATAACAGACTTTCATACCCTCCACGTTGGTTGAATAGGTCGTCCTGTAGTCAATTTGTCGGCTCGACGTATCCGGGATATTTTCCCGATAAATCAGCAAGAAAATAACCGTCAAGGCCGTAATCCCGAGAACCGAAAGTATGATAAAGTCAGATTTATGCTTACTTTTCGACATGCCGCCCTATCTGTTCAAATAATACCCGGAGGCGTTGATAATGGGAATATTCACAATAACCCCCCCCGTAAACCAATCCTTCAAAATCTTGCACGAAACGCTTAAAATTATTTATTTGCGGTTGGTCCGTCTGATACTCCCTTAAGTAATCACCATTGGTTTTACTCTGATGGTAATGTAATATCCCCGCCGCCTCCAACCGGCGCAGCAAGGCCAGCATCATCAAGCCTAAAGCCTGGCGGTACGCACCTTGTCGAGCCGACCGATTCGTTTTGTCCAATAGTTGGGGGTAAGTCAGATTTTGTTCCGACATAAAATGCGGGCGTCTCTTTCCGGGGGGAATGGGACCGGAACGCCCTTTTACCATCATCACTATAGTCCAGATGAAATGAGTTAGAATGGCGATTAAGGTCAATATGCACCAAACGAGCAGTATCCAAAAAATCACCTGGCCGACACCGGAAAACCGATCAATATTCCGAGGGAGCCCAAGAATTAATTTTTCCATTAACCATTGCCGGAAAGACTTATGGGGAGAAAAAGCGGGGCTCTCAAGGATGTTTCGGGTGGTATTACGAATCGTAGCCGTGTCCGGCCGCTCAAATTGGTCCGCCGGTGTGGTTGGGGCCGAGCCCGCCGCTCCCAGCCATAAACCAGCTATGATCAGTACGGGCCCCAACAGCCTGATCTGAAAATGAAGCTTAGGCATTTTATTGAGGCGCCTGCTCGTCATAAGAATCCGCCTGCCCTTCGATAGCCGCCGGTTGAGCCGATCCCAGGGTTTGGGCCAGCATTTCCAGGTCGAATCCTTCTTTGCGAATTCGAAGATCGTAATAAAGTAAAATTAACGCCCCGGCACTGATCGGCATGGCCAAAACCTGGCCAATTAAAGTGAAGAATTGGTCTATGATCTGGGCGGTCAGCGAGAAGGGGTTATCAAGCAATGCGACCAGCATAGTGCCCCCAAATCCCAGGAGATAAACTATTATTATGGAAATGAGTCCGACGATGAAACTTACGCTAAATATTTTTCCCAGATTACCAGAAGCCAGTTCTTTGCTGCGGCCCATCCCTTTGAAAGCCTTGAGGTCCTCGATAACAATGGCCTGGTTGGTCAGAGCAAACCACAACATAAAAATCACACCGGGCACCACCAACAGTAAAAAGCCGAAGCCGACCACTATATTCACGATGATACTGGCTCCGATGATCGTCAAAAGTTTCGGTAATACAAAACGATAAGCCTCACCGACGTTCACCTCGCGGCCCAGGTAGGTTTCAGACACACTTTTGATCAAAGCCCCGCTGCACAAACTTTGCCCCACGAGCATTAGAAAAAACGTAAAAATTGCGACGGCGATCCACGCGGCAAAACTTGATGTGTCCGTTTCAAAGGCCGGATAAGGTTCTTCATCAAAATAAGATTCATCTCCAGGTTCTGTTTGATACCGGGGGCCGGCGTGAAGCTGATATCCATAATCCGTTGCTATGGTATATCCCTGCTGGGAGTTTTGGGTATCAACGGCCGGCCTCAGCAACGCGTTACCGACCAGGGAGATTAAGGCGATGGGAACCTGGATCACGGCGATAATAGTGATAAATCGGATAAAGTTCATGCGATAGATTCGGAAGGTTCGATCCAGGATTTGTCCAATTGACATGGGTTCAAATTGTTGTGCCTGCATGATTTTCTCCTATACGATAGTAATCGGTTTTAGTATGCCTAGAAGGATCTGGTTGAAAAGGAATATCCAACACGCCTTTCGGACCAGAATCTTCCATCAATCCCAATCTAGAATTATACGACTCTTGCCGGCGCCGGAATGCCCAAGAAAATTCCATGAAGAAACCATTCCGTATCTGCTGCTATAAACATAATTATAACAACATGATATGTCAAGCAATAAAACCCCTGGATTTTCCTGTTTGCCTCCGGTATTAGAATGATTTATTCCGCCGATTGATTTCAGCTATATAGCAGTTAGATGCGGAAAGGCGTTAAATATTTAATGACCGTTTATGCTGAGGGGGTTGGATTTTGGATATTTTACAATTTTTTTACGAACCTAAAGGGGTATAAATGCGCTATAATAGGTACGCGGTAAGTGTATAGGAAGTACGAATTTTCTTCTCTTTTGGGAGACGCGTCATGGATCGCAGATCATCTATTTTCCGGACTGTTTTAGGGGCGGGGTTTGTGTGGGTAATTTTAGGGGGCGGAGTCGGTGAGTCCGCCGGTGGGCGGCAAGAGAAATCCGAGCAGCAGGTAAGAAAAATCTACGTGCCCTATGAGAAGCTGCGGGGGATATTGGAGGGTCAGCCGGAGGGGATATTTTTACCCTATGAGGAATTTGAAAAACTGTGGCGGGCGGCTCAAGGACAACCGGGGCGCGTGGGGGCCCTGCCGTTGGAGTATTTGATCAGCTCGGCGCGATATACGGGATCGGTGAGCGGGGAACTGGCCAGTTTACATCTGGAGCTTACCATTGATATTTTGACCGATCAGTGGGTGACGGCGCCGCTGGCTTTGGGAGAGGCTGGGATTTTACAGGCAAAATTCATTGAGTCCGCAGAAGTTGAAACTACCCCTCTGCTGCGGCTGGCAGAGGGTCAGTATTTTCTACATATCAAAGGCAAAGGGCGGCATGTGCTGGCAGTGGATTTTGTGCGCCAGCTTGAAACCCGGACGGGTCTGAATGTCTTAAGTTGCCGCCTGCCGAGGGCGGCTATTACTACCCTGGAGCTTATGATTCCGGAAGAGAATTTGAAAGTGGAGGTGGAGCCGATGCTGGCGGCGACTACTTCGCAAGTGGAAACGGACCTGACCAAAGCCACACGCCTGCAGGCATTTTTAGGAGCGGCAGAGCAAGTGAGTTTGAGCTGGAAGCCGCGCACCGAAGCGGCGGCGGAACTGGAGGCGGTGGTTACCTGTGAGCAATTGCAACATCTTCACATTGCCGAGGCTTTGATAAGTTTTGAAATCAATTTCAACTATACCATTCAGCGGGGAGGAATTGATGCCTTCCGCATTGAACTGCCCGAGTCATTCAGAGTAACCGAGGTGGAGGGAGAGAACCTGGCGAGGTGGGATATTGAAACTTCGGACGCGGCGGCGGGGCAGGTGCTAAAGGTACAACTTTTTTCGGCGGCCAAGGACCGTTATGAGCTCAGGGTAAAAATGGAGCGGTTTCTGCAGGAAGCACAAGGGCAGCTGGTGCTGACGCCTGTTACCACGGATTCAGTGCTCCGGCGGAGTGGGCTGATTGCGGTTACTCATTCGCCGCGACGCGTGGTTTATTTTCAGGAGATACATAATCTGGCACGGGTGGATATCGCGCGGTTAGGGGAGGAACTGAAAAACCAGGCCGGAGTTGCCGCTTATCGGTTTATCAGTGAGGATTACACAGGGACGATGGTGATTGAAACGGCCCAGCCGCGGATAGCGACAAACCAACAGTGGATGTTGGGAGTGGACAGCGATCACATGCAATTGCGGGGGAAGTTGAGTTACACCGTGGAGCGGGCGGGGATTTTCGAGTTGAAAATGCAATTTCCGGAACCGTGGGAGATTGAAAGACTGGAGCCGGAAGAACTGGTGGATGATTATCAGCTGAATAGGGAAGATTCCTTACGGCAACTGCACATCCTGCTGAAAAAGGAGCAGTGGGGCCGGTTTGAATTGGAGCTGGTGGCACGGGCGGATCGGGATCGACCGGATGAGTCGGTGGATTTGCGGTTGCCGCTGCCGGAGGCGGAAGGTTTACAATCGCAGCAGGGGCAATTGATGCTGCTCTTGACCGAGCAACTGCAGGCGGAGGTTGATCAGGTGCGGCAGCTGCAGGCTATTCCTCTGCAACAAGGGCAAAGATGGACAGAGATGGCGGGATTGGCGCCGGTGATGGCATTTGAGTTCCGGACGATTGACCGGGAGCAAGAGGCGCAAGTGAGCTTTAAGATAGCGGTGAAGCCGACGCAGGTGTCGGCGGTGGTGCATCGGCTGGTAAATATTCAGCCCGGTTCGGTGGAACAGGAGGCTGTCATAGATTATCTGATTCGCTATGCACCCATAGACACGTTTTATTTGAAAATGCCGGCAGAATTGGCCGAGGAATCAGTGGAGATAAGCGGGCGCGACATCAAGGAAAAACCACGGATCGAGGAACTGCCGGAGGATCAAAGAGAGCAAGCCGATCAGGCGGGGAACATAACGTGGTCGTACTACAAGATTGTTTTGCAGTCAAAGGTAATCGGCAGATATCGATTGACGGTGAATATGCGGCGGGCATTTCCGGTAGATCAGGCGGGGCAAATGAACATGGTGGAGGTGGAGCCGATATTGGCGGCAGGGAAGCTATCGGATCAGAGCGGTCATATCGCCATCGCCAAAGCGGAGACGCTGGCGATCGGCGCACCGATTATTAATAACCTGACGCCTGCGGATGCGGGCAGTGCGGTCGATTTGCCGTATGAGCCGCATCGGAACCTCGCCTCCCAGGCGTTTAAATATAACGTGCCGCCGTTTGAACTTACTTTGCCGGTGAGAGTGCAGAGGGAGGCGACGGTATTTACCACGATGGTCAGCGGGGTGGTTGTTGAGCAGGTGCTGGCGCGGGACGGCGTGCTGAATACCCATGCCAGTTATCTGCTGGCGACCAGCCGCGGCGATCGATTGAGCATTACTTTACCGGCAGGAGCTCAACTTACGGCGGCTCTTCTTAACGGCAATGAAATACCGATGGAAACGGGATTAAGCGAAGATGAAAGGATCGTGCGGCTGCCGCCGTCGGCGGGACAGGTGAGCAAATTTGTGCTGGAGATTTCATACGGTCTCAAAAAGGCCAAGGCATCGAGCCTGACAGTGCCGTTACTGCCGGAAGAAATTCCCGTACAGCAGACGCTCTGGAGTTTGTGGATACCGGATGATTATCACCTGTTGGGCTTTGATCGGACTTTTTCGCCCTTGGATGCGCGGCAGTGTCAAAACATGCTGGCCGTCCTGAATCAAAATCAGCCCCATCGGGTGATGTTTAAACTGCCGCATCAGGGTCAGCAACTCAATTTTATCCGCCAGGGGGCGCCGGCGGGATTATCGGTTATGGCGCTGGATAAAGCCGTCTTCAGTATCGTGATCTGGATTGTGATCCTGGTGGCCGGAGCATTGATGCTGAAGTTGAGTGGCTATCATCGTTTGCTGATAATATTGTTAGCAGGATTGTTCGCAGGAATGATTCATCTTTTTCTGCCCTTACTGATAAAGCGGGCGGGCGAGGCGGGGATATTTGCGGCGGTGATTGTGGTCCTATTATGGGTGGGGCAATTTTTACTCTTGAAACTGCCTAAAATACTTGAAGCCCGGCCGCCTAAACCTCAACCTGTGCCGGCGCCGCCGGAAGAGAAATGGGAAAAACAGACACAAGAAGACGAAGAAACTGATCAAGAAAAGTCGGAATCTGACAAGGAGTAAAAACCATGAGACACACGACACGTCAGCTAATATTGATAGTTGCGGCGGGGATAGCGGCCGGGTGTCTCGGGGATACAGCCGGCGGCTATCAAACCGAACCGCAGATTTATGTTCCCTACCGAGACATAGCCCGGTTGCTAGAGGTGACGGACAAAATGATGCTGATGGACAGGGCAGAGTTTGAGAAGCTTCTGGCCGCCGCTCAGGCGCAGGGAGAACAGGCGCCAAAACTGGGGCAGATCAGTCGGGCGGAGTACTCGGGGCATGTAGCCGAGGAAACATTGCGCCTGAACGGTGAAATGGAAGTGCTTTCACTTAGCGAGGGGCCGGTAGCGGTGCCTTTGGGCCTGGGGGGCTTGGGGCTTACCAAAGTCATGCTGGACGGTGAAGCGGCCCCTTTGGGCTACGACAGGCATGGCAGGTTAACCCTGATGGTTACAGGTCGAGGAGTTCATCGACTGGAAATAAGCGGCGGCACACATTTGAAAGAGATTGCCAGCGGGGGTATGCAGTTTGGCATTTCTCTGCCGTCGGCAGTGGCGGGCAGGTTAAAACTAACAGCGGCAGGTGATCTGGAGGTGAACGCGACGGCGCCGGTGTCAGAATCGGTTTATGACGAACAAGCCGATCAAACCCAGGCAGAGATTACCATCGGCGGGTGCGACAAATTGACCGTGGTCTTGCAGGGGAACGGTCGGCGGGAGGAGGAGCGGGCCATTATGCTGGGGGAATCCGTGACCACGGTGCATTTGAGTCGGACGCATGAGTTGATGAGCGGCGTTTATACCGTGCAGGTTTTGCGGCGGGGAGTCAGGCAGCTGCAGTTTGAACTGCCTTTTTACTGGACGATCTCAGCGGTTAGTTGTCCGAGCATGGTCAGATGGTCGGTGGATACAGAGGAGACGAGGGGACTAAAAACACTAACCGTGGATCTTCGACCGGCACAGACCGGCACTTTGGGCGTACATATCAAGGCGACGGCCGAGCGTCAAGGTCGGCAATGGCACAGCAGCCGGATAAACCTGAAGGATGCAGATTATCAGCGGGGATATTTGATAGTGGATACCGATGAAGGTCTCCACCTGCGGGGCGAAAGAATGCTAGATACGCGGCGGGAAGATGCCGCGGCGGCAGCAACCGGGATTGCACCTGGGGGAATAGGCAGGTTGTATTTTCACTGGGGAGAGAAGTGGTCCGTGGAACTGGAAACGGCCGAACTGATATTGCAGCGGAGTATCCAGGGACGACAAAATCTGAT
>Ga0111186_1117_pt1 | contig 13094 bp, 8 predicted proteins | sample DeeMarSWOR324_28_FD_80243 | JGI IMG/M metagenome (GOLD analysis project Ga0111186, IMG submission 80243) | Phycisphaerae bacterium SM23_30 | reverse complement strand
GTGTGCTTGTCAAGCGAGAACGGGACCGCTTTAGGATGGCATAATACGCCGTAAGGGCTCTTTGAAAAGTCCGTGAGTGGGACAGTTTTGGCAAGTCTGTTGTCTTGATGCTGATGAATGAGCCGGTGTTAGTCAGACTTTCCTCGGATTGTTAATTCCACGAGGGAGCTTCTCTGTCTTGGAAGGAGCAAGGGGCACACAATATGAGGACTACGCAGCATCCTTCAGACGATATCCAGTGACTCTTGTTTCCCGGAACAGATGTTGTTCAATATTGGTCGGAACTGTTTTGGCGCTACGTTGCGGCCTCTCTGGCTTCTTATTGTAGTAGACATCATCAGGTCGAAGACCATTCAAGGACATATGCGGCCGCCAACGGTTATACCAATCCTCGAACTCTTCGCACAGCTTAACCAGATGATCAAAGTTCTTGATGAATGATATGTGTTTGAGCCATTCGTATTTGAGAGTCTTGATCACTCTCTCGGTGACAGCGATTGATCCATGTTTGCCTACGGCTCCAAAACGAGGCCTTATGTTCCAGCTATCGAGCAGTTCTGCAAAGACGCCTCCGGTGAAGACACTGGCCTGATCAGAGATAATATGTTTTGGCGATCCATGTACTTCAATGGCACTTTCCAGGGCACTATTAATCCATCCGGCATTGCGTCCTTCAAGTGGGATCACAGACACGATCTTGCGGGAGAAATGGTCAATCGCAATACAGACATGCGTGGGCCATATCCCCCAGTACAATACCTCTGTCGTGTCGATAGACCAGACATGATTGGGATAGCAAGCGGGAATTGACCTGGCCTCCGTTTTCTCTTGCATTTTCGCAGACGCAATGGGGCATTCACCAGGCCTTCGAGGTTTGGGACTATTGAGGATATTGCGAACCGTAGAGGCGGAAATGAAGATATTCAACAGTGCCAGTTGATTGGCAATCCGAACACGCCCCCAGTTAACGTTTGATTTCGTGATTTCCCAGACCAGAACGGCGATTTCCACCGGTGTTTTATTGGCTGGAATTCGTGTGCGTCTCACATCATTGGCCTGATGGAGCCAACGGTAAAGAGTAGACCGGGAGACGCCCAGATGCTCTGTCACTTTTCGTCTGGCTATGCCGAAGGTCTCGATATGCCAGAGGATAAACAGTCTCTCTCGAAGCGTGTATCGTGGCTTTTTCTGTCGTTTCTGAATGCGCTTCTGGAGAATCGACACCTGCATTTGGAGCTGGTAGACCTTGTCTTTCAGAAATAGGATTTCCTTGTCTTTGGTGTCGGCATCCATGGCGGCAAGCCGTTTGAGGCTTCGTTTACGAGTTATCCCTGAGTATCGGGCAGCCATGATGGCCGCTTTGATGATCAGCGTAACAGCATAGGTGATGATGTCGAGACAAAATAGGCAAAACTGCCATAGGTAGGTTCAGTGACGTAAACGCTTTTGATCTATAATGTTAGATGGGATGTCACACGGTCCCACTTATGCTTGACAAGCGCAGACGTCCCGATCTTGAGACACGGCTGATATTTCTCCGTTATTCTTAGGTCAGCAATCATTCGTCAACACCCTTCGAGACCTATTATGCACTCTCGATAATAGACGCCTCATCCGCCTTGAGCAGGCCGCGGCGATGTTATTGAGGATTCCACGGCTGAGAGTCACGCACGAACAAAGCACAAGTCTTAGAAGAAGGGATTTCATTTTCTTCCAGGCCGTTCATCTCAATGAGATGAGGGAAACCGGATGGACTGAACGTCTTTAGCTGAGCAACCGTGACGTCATCGGAATTCACAATCTCAATCATGGGTCGATTGCCCAAATTCCTGACGACGCCATACATACAATACACCCGGATGTCCTGCGAATCAGAAATGCGACATGGAGTGTTTGCATCGCCGGCATTCGGCCGGTTGAGGGTTCCAGCCTCGACTTTGAAAAAATACACTCGAACGTGAGAGCAATTACGGATCTGAGATTGGGGATCGGTAGTCACTCGTTCCACATTCAGAGCGTAAAATGATGTGGGTTGTCTTATTCCCTCCAGGATGAATGGTCGTCCCATCGCCATAACGCCATAGAATCTGCCGCCGCCATGTCCCGATATTGCCAGCGTCCCAGGAGCCAACATACATGTACCTTGCCCGGATTTCCAGTCGATCCGCCCTCGAACCGAAAGAAACGACAGGCCCGGGCGAGCATCCGCTTCGTCGACCGTTGCAAGCGTAAATGACTCCCCCTGACTATTCTGGCGAGACGGATTTCTTTGCGAACTGACATCTCCAATCATAGTAAGCGTGCGAGAAAGCCCGAAGAGATGGATGTTAGAACGAAGACGCAGTGTACCGAGGAGTTTGTAACTGCCCTTCGGGACGAAGACTTTGTCACTTGCAGAGACCGCTCTCTCGAAGGCTTCTGTGTCGTCGGCGATTCCATCGCCCTTCGCGCCAAAGGATTTTACGTTTACCGCATCGTCGTCTTCGAAGGATGGGGTGCGGTAATAGTGATGTCGATGGATCGCTTCATACGAAGGCTCGGATAATTGATTTTTCCACTCGACGATTTCACTCGAAAACTCGGTTCCGTTTAGAAGTTGAACCCCGAGAGCTGTTTGCGATGAGTACCGCTCAATGCAGGTCCATACTTCAGGCGCTGGGATCCTCGGGCCGTCATTACGCACGGACTGTGCACCACGTACGTAAGTCTTCTCAAGGTAGATATTCTCGTCCTGATTCGTTCGGCATACAACGCCGCCTTGTGATAAGGCCAGCACACAGTCCACCATGCTGATCCCCGCCTGCGGGGAATTTCGCGTAAGATCGATCGCCACCTTACCAGCAGGTTCCATCAGACACCCAACGAACAAGGTCGGCATCTGGGTCTTTTCAACATACTTGACCGCCCCTTCCGTTTGGCCTTGAAATATGCAGGCATTTAACAGTGGAAATCGACTGCTGCGATCAATGATGATGCCGTATTGCCCTCCAACGACTTTGATGTTGTGGGTCCCGCCGCCCTGACCACAGCAATTGCTCATACCCGCATACGCCCCTTCAGCGCAGATCGTGCAATCTTGAAGCGTAGAACCTTGGGAACCCGAGTGGCGAATACCGATTGCCCCAGCATGACCACGGACATCAATATTGATCCCTTTGAAAATATGATTGAAGGAGATATTCGGTTGCTCTTTTCCCCATTCCGGTTCGTCCTTGCCCGGCGCATCATCACGCGTCTGTGCCCATATCCAGATTGCGATCTTCGGCTTCGCAGGGTCGTCGAATTCTTTCGCGTCTTTTGACAGCTTGAGTATCGGACGCTTCCCTTTTGTCGAACCTATCATGATGATTCGGTGAGGAAGATCCCAGTAGTGCTGAGTGTGCCTATCGGTGTTTCGCGGTCGCTCGAGCTTGCGGACCTGCTGCTCACAAGAAATCGTATCAGAGATGAGGTAGGTCCCTTCTGGAAAGAAGCAGGCGAGTCCACGATCCCGTGCATCATTCACTGCCCGCTGGATGGCTTGGGTAGAGTCGGTTGCCCCCCTTGGATCGGCCTTGTAGGGTGTCTTAGTCACATCAAGACAGCCAATTTGAAGCAGGGGGTCACTCGCATTTACACCGACAGGGAGATTATTAGCAACCACAGGTATAGCTATTATGCCAATACACAAGCAAAGTAGAACAATCTTCATGATCATTGTCCTTTCACCGCATCTTCCGTGTGATAGCCATCCCCCACCGTGACGCATCCACAAAAACAGTTTCTAAGTCAGGATTCCTAACTATTGCCTGAAAATACTCTTCCATCATGTGAGCCTGACCAGACGAATCGTGAGCAATGACCAGGCCGCCCGTGCGCACTAAAGGAAGCAACTGGTACAGGTAGTCCGTGAAACCTTCTTTTTCTGCATCAAGTAGCAGCAGATCGATCGGTTCAGTTAATCTCCCTATAGTCTCGTGTGCGTCACCTTCAACCAAGGTTATCAGATCGTCGACACCTGCTCGATTGAAATTTTTCTTCGCCAGAGCTATACGTTTTAAATCGATTTCGTGGGTCGTGAGTCTGCCGCCCGTGGATCGAAGCGCCAAGCAGAACCACATTGCTGAGTATCCGTTGGCCGTGCCGACCTCAACGACGTGCTTGGCTCCGAGAGTCTCGGTGAGCATCCTCATCAGCCGGCCATCTTCGGGCAAAACATTCCCCATACCCCGAGACTGGTTGGCGTACATGTCCTCCATGACAGCGATGATACTCTTCTCTACTTCGTCTCTTGGCTTGGGGTGTCGCGAGAGGTATTGACGCGAGACGTCTTCCGCGGTCAGGTGTCGACGTTTCACGGTTTCTATAGCCCCTTGGGCCCACAGGAGCGGAACCAGTAAAGTAAGGATAACGACTATACCTACGACAAATGACATTCTTCGTGACATATGCATAATGTTGCTCCTCAGTTTTTTTCGGTATCACCGTCTCAGAAGTCGTCGGATCGGCCGCTGTTGTTTCCTTACATTAAGGCTGTCAAGGACAACCAGCGCCCATTCGTTCGTTAGCATTCTGAGCCAAGCGAGCCAGCTCATATGAATGACGCAGCGGACCAGCAATCTGTGTACGAACGGACGGGAATTGTTGGCCACCAAAAACGGCCAAGCCAAATTCTTTGTCGACTTAGCTGCACACTCGTCCAAACAGACTTGGATGTGTCTGATCATTCTGCCCCCTATCCTTATATATGTGCGAGGTCGTTGCGACCAACAAATCGCTTTCATTTAGCGTTACCAACAGCTACTTCATTCGCCTAATCGTTTAGTCAAACGGATAGTCAACATAATAAATGGAACATTTGCGTATGTCAACAAAGGCAAAGCATCGATAGCATAAGAGAGCTTGTCAGCTCTTCTCTTGTAAACCAGTTCACCTATGAAAAGCTCAAAGTCAAATAGTAAATTCTCTGTTGCCGAAAATTCTCTTTGAGGCGCCCATGTCACGAGGTATTAGCCAAAGTCACTCAACTAATTGATGACGTTCATTGAATCCGTAGGTCTTATTTTAGGGGGGCAGGATCACACCCTGGCTATGCCAGAATATACAGTATCAAGATCCGCTCTGCCTTGACACCCACTGTGCCTTAGATATGATCAACTCAGGAAGACCATAGAATATCTTGTTCTGCCCAGGAAAGGAACAAACATGAAACAGTATCTCATCCTAATTATCCTTCTTGTAACACCCAGAGCATTTGCACAGGATAACCCTCCGAATATTCTACTCATCATGGCCGACGATCTTGGGGCGGAGGTATTGCCGTGTTACGGTAATACAGTTTATTCAACACCTCACTTGGATCGAATGGCCTCCGAAGGAGCGCTTTTTGAAAACGCCTATGCCACTCCGGTTTGTACTCCGACCCGGGCAATGATCCTGACAGGCTTGTACCCGAACCGAAGCGGGTTTCTCGAGCGGCTGGACAGCCCGCTCGATCCAGAAAGGAATAACCGTCTACCAGTTCATCTGAAGACCTTTGGGCACGTGTTTCAATCCGCCGGTTACAAGACTGCCATTGCCGGGAAATGGCACTTGGGAGATTTTCAACGGTACCCGGATCAGCCGGCATCGCACGGTTTCGACGAACATTGTCTGTGGGTGCAGTACTGGGAAGGCAGGCGTCACAGCCGTTACTTCGGCCCGCACAACTGGGAAAACGGCAAGTATAAGGTTCACGGGAAAGAAATCTTTGGCCCTGACTACTGCTGCGACTTCCTTATTGACTTCATGAAACGCACTCAGGAACAGAATCTTCCGTTCTTCGCCTATTTTCCGATGAATCTGATTCACGCCCCGCTCATCACGCCTCCCGGTGATCAGACATCGGCAGAGACACACTTTCCCCCAGACCTGGGCGAGCGGGAGCGCAAGGCCGGACAGATGGTCCATTATATGGATGCCATTGTTGGCCGGCTGTTGAGCAAGTTGAAGGAACTAGGCCTCGAGGAAAACACCTTGGTCATCTTCACCGGAGACAACGGCACCGCAGGATACCTGGTCAGCAGGCTGGGAGATTTTCACCTCCGAGGCGGCAAGCGCACGATGAACGAAGCCGGCACGCGTGTGCCGTTCATCGCTCGTTGGCCCGGCAGAATTCCACCAGGGCGCCGAGATTCATTCATATCGTTGATGGACGTGTTGCCAACACTTGCGTCGATGGCGGGGATTCCCATTGAGCACGAAGTGGATGGAATGGACCTGTCTCACAACTTGTTGGGTGAACCGGGCAAGGATCGCGAAACCTTTGCCATGGCGTTTGAAGGCGGCGTGTATTTTGTCAGAGACGAACGTTTTCGACTACATGAGGACGGTCGCTTCTACGATGTCTCGGTTTCCAGCAACCAAACACGGTACAACATGAATGTTGTCAGCGATGCAGGGCCACATGCGTTTGCCCGACGTCGGCTTCAGCAGCGGCTGGATGAGTTTATGGCGATCAAACAGACCGACCGTTCTTATACAGTCGTGCCGTTTGGTACGGGCGGGGACAACTTCAAGAACGCGCAGGACAAGGCACGGAACCAGAAACGAAAACTGAATGGGAGCAGATAGATGAACTGTGGCCACCCGATGACGCAAACGAAACAAACCAATAGTATCATGTTCAGACTATTCATTCTACTGGCAGCTTGCACTGTGAATCTGCCTGTGCTGGTGTTGGCGGAGCATCCCAACGTGGTTGTCCTTTTTGCTGACGATCAGGGGACACTGGATGCAAATTGCTACGGATCAGCCGACCTCCACACGCCGCACATCGACAAGCTCGCGGCAACCGGTGTGCGTTTTACCCAAGCTTACGCTCACGCCGTCTGTTGCCCGGCCCGTGCAATGCTTCTGACTGGCCGACATCCACAGCGGAGCGGCGTCCACTTCTGGACGCAGGGTGACATGAACGCCGGCAAAGGTATCAACATGGCTTTGGAAGAGGTGACGCTTGCCGAAGCGCTTCAGTCGGCGGGCTATCGAACGGCACTGTATGGGAAGTGGCACCTCGGCGCCCACCGCGACTACGGACCCAAGGAACAGGGCTTCGATGAGTTCTTTGGTATCCGTGACGGGTTCATCGACAATTACAACCACTTTTTCCTGCACGGTGCCGGTTTCCACGATCTATATGAAGGAACCACGCCGGTCCGGGCTCCAGGTGAGTACTTCCCTGAGATGATGGTTCATCGGGCGTTGCGGTTCATCGATGAAAACAAGGATTGCCCGTTCTTTCTCTATGTGCCGTTCAACATCCCGCATTATCCCGAGCAGGCGCTCGAGCGCTTCGCGGCAATGTATAACAACACGAAAGACGAGGCCCGCCGATCCTATGGCGCGATCGTCTCTACCACGGACCACTACATCGGGCAGATCATTGACAAGCTTGAAGCGCACGCGCTGCGCGACAATACGATCGTCATCTTTATGAGCGACAACGGACATTCCGAAGAGACCGGAAACAGGATTCGTGTCGATAACCACAAGAGCGGACACCCCAAGGGACACTTCTACGGAGCCAGTGGAGGCGGTAACACCGGCAAATGGCTCGGCCAGAAAGGCTCTTTCCTGGAGGGCGGGATCCGGGTGCCGGCCATCATCAGTTACCCCGCCAGACTTCCCCAGGGCGAGGTCCGCCATCAGGCCGTAACCGCAATGGATTGGATGCCGACTGTTCTTGGACTTTGCAACGTGCCGCTGCCCGATGTGCCACTCGACGGAAGCAGCCTCGTGTCAATCATCAAATCACCCACTGCTCAATCTCCCTATGAGGTTATGCACTGGCAATGGGGGGATCGTTGGGCAGTGCGTAGAAGCGAGTGGAAGCTGCTGGGCCGCGGCAGTGAAGCACGCTCGCTAGGCAAACTGAATGATCCTGAGCCGGAGAAGAAGAACTACCTCAAGGAAAGACCGGAATTGGCGGCTCATCTGCTAGCCCTGCACAACAAATGGGCCAAAGACGTGAAACCCAAGCACAGAGGAGAAGGCAAATGATGTCAGGTGTTGGCAAACTCGTGCTGGCAGTGCTTTGCTTGGTTTCGGCTTTTGTCAACGACAGCACGGCCGACAGAGGCTAGTAGCCTTTTCTCATGTCCAGTCTCTGGTAAATCCTGTTGTCCAGTTTGATATCATCACGTCGATGTTCGGGTAACGGCCAGTACTGGGTATACGCCGATCCTTCTCGCGCTTCCTTCATGATTTCGCGCATTCTCTTGACCACGTCAGGATGGGCCGAAGCGACATTGTCATTCTCGCCGATGTCCTTGCGCAGGTCATAGAGTTCGATCGGCTCTTTGGTGCCGCCATAACGAAAGCCCTTCCATGGGCCCATTCTCACGGCCTGCTGTTTGGCGAACTGGCATTCCCAATACAGATACTCCCGGGGTGTCTGTTCCTTCGGTCGGCCCAGTAATATGGGAACCACAGAGATCCCATCCGTGTGTGCCGGGGCCTGCACACCGGCCAGATCCGCAAAGGTGGCCATCAGATCCCATGCGGCCCAGGGCAGGTCGCTGGTTTGACGTGCCTTGATGTGTCCGGGCCAGCGCACGATCATAGGGACGCGGATCCCTCCTTCGTACAAATACCGCTTCTTCCCGCGCAAGGGGCCTGTGGCATGAAATCGATCTGTGTATTTGTAATAGCTGTTTTCATCACCATTGTCACTGGTAAAGAAGATGACGGTGTTCTCATCAATATCCAGTTCCTTCAGCAGGTCGATTATCCGGCCGATGTGATCGTCAAACCGCGTCATCATGGCCGCATACAGTTTTTCCAGGTGGGTCCAGGGCCGATCTCCATAAGGGCCTATATCCGGGACCTGGATTTCATCTCCATCCCGAGGAGACCTGCCGTGCGGCACCTGGGATGGAAAATAGAGAAAGAAAGGTCCCTCTCGGTTTTCTCGTATGAACGTTGATATCTCCTCCATGAATAGGTCTGCCGAATAAACACCTTTGTCGCCGACAATGCCCGGGCGCCGCACGTCATCAGGTTTGTTGGCCTCGAACGTCAGCCTTTCATCGTTTTTCCATAATTCTACGGGATAGTACTGGAACGCCGCCCCGGTGCCGCGAAATCCCATCCAGGTATCCCAGCCATGCTCGGTCATCTTTCCCGCCGGCATGGGGATCCCCGCTTCCAACTTGCCGAACTGAGCGGTCCTGTAGCCTGCGTCCTTGAGCACACGTCCCAATGTCGTGACAGTGGGAGGCCAGGCCCATTCTGGATGGTTGCGCATGTATCCGCCGCCGTTATCGAGATTGATGTCCGCATGCGGCGGATAATTGTCACGGATGGTCGCATGCCCCGGATGTTGGCCCGTAATCAGACCGCAGCGTGAGGGGACACACACCGTGTTGGCCGCGTAGAAATCCGTGAAACGCATCCCATCTCGAGCCATTTGATCGATGCGAGGAGTTTGAATAAGCGTCTGCCCGTAACATCCCAGGCCTGCATAGCCGAGATCATCAGCCATAATCAGTATGATGTTCGGCTTGGAGGGCTGCGGCTTGTCAGCAGCGTTGATCGAGACCAACGGAGCCAGCAGCAGTGTGCCGGCGCAGGCTATGAGAGTGTGTATTGTTGGTTTCATGATTGGGTATTCTCCTTCGATAGTAGGTGGGTAATCGCGTGTGGATGTTTCGCCCGCAGTCGATCGGCGCTCTTGTCCGGCGACAAGTCCTGAGCCAAACCACGACGCACTGCCGCATTCAATTGCAAATGTTCCATCTTTCGCGACACAGGTCGCTGACGCCACCTTTGCGCTGCCAACTGCTGCGCATGACCGGCATTGTAGGTGTTGCCGCAAAGATTACAACGCAGTTCGCGACTCATTGTCTGTCTTCCAATCCGCCAACCATGACCGGCATCTTTGCACCGGTTTCGCGCAGCCAAACATCGAGTTTGCGCTCCAGGCGTCCGGCGAGTTCGTGCGACTGCCCGGCCAGGTTCTTCTTCTCGCCGATGTCGTCGCTCAGATTGTAGAGTTCCAGCGCGCCGTTGCGGTATCGCTTGACGAGCTTGTAATCGCCTTCGCGAATGACGCCACCGAGGCGGTTCTTTTTGTGAAACGCGTAGTTGGGATAGTGGAAGTAGATAGCGTCGCGATCAAATCGGTCGGATTGCTCAAACAATGGCAAAAGGCTCTTGCCGTCTATAGGATGGTCCGGAGTAGGCGGCAAACCAGCGACTTCAAGGAGAGTCGGGTAACAATCCATGCTGATCACAGGCGTGTTGCATGTGGTCCCCGATTCCACCTTGCCCGGCCAACGGACGATCCAGGGGATTCGGATTCCTCCCTCGTAGAGCGTTCCCTTGAAGCCGCGCAGCGGGCGATTGTCGCCGTTGTATCCCCCATTGTCCGACTTGAAGATCACCAGAGTGTTGTCGCGGAGGCCGGCATCGTCAAGCGCTTTGAGGAAACGCCCGATCTCTGTGTCCATTCCTTCAATCATGGCAGCGTATACCGGATCCTTGATACCTGGGCCCTGGCGCCGGCGATACTTGGCGATCAGGGCCTCGCGCGCCTGCATGGGGTAGTGCACGGAGTAGGGCCACCAGTTCAGGAAAAATGGCTTGTCATGATTTTCCCGAACAAATGCGATAGCCTCGTCCGCCAGCCGCTGGGGCAGGTATTCGCCCTCTTCCCTTTCCGGAAGTGTTGGGATGCGGTAGGGGGCAAAGTAGCTCGGCGGCCCGCCGCGGTAACAACCGCCGATGTTGATATCGAAGCCCTGCTTGTCGGGACGAAGGTCAGGTTCGGCGATCCCCTCTTTACTATTCCTGGGGACATAGGACAGGTGCCACTTGCCGATGTGAGCCGTCGTATAACCGACCTCGGAAAGTCGTTCGGCTATGGTAACGTAGGAGAGCGCCAGATGGCGCACGGATTCGGCCTCCTGAAGGTTCGAACCCTCGAGCGAGAAACCGTCCTTGTGCCCCGGGGCGTGGTTGGTCAGGTTTAATCGCCCCGGCGCCTGACCGGTCATCATCGCCGCACGCGTTGGCGAACAAACCGGAGCGGCAGCGTACCCACAGGTGAAGCGCATGCCTTCGGCCGCTAATCGATCCAACGTCGGTGTGTCCAGTCGCTCATTGCCGTAACAGTGCAGGTCCTTCCAGCCCAGATCGTCCGCCATGATCACGACGATGTTCGGCCTGGAGGGCATGGATTGTTCAGACGGGCTTCGCTTGATCCTGGAACAACCGGCCCCCGCGGCGACGCAAAGACAGACGATTCCAATTGTCTTCAAAAACTCTCGCCGGGTTTGTCTTTCAAACATACATGGTTCCTTTCATTTTGCGACCGAATTCTCAAACGGTCATACCGACCTTTCTGCTTCCCTGTGGCGTTGGTGCATGAATCAACCGTAAAATTCACTGTGCTGTTCGGCAACCGTTCTAACAAACACCATATGATACTGACCTACCGGTATCCAGCATCCTATTCAAAATTGAACAGCTAATCAAGACCTTCCGTCTTTGAGCTTCGCCATGCTTGGACCTGAGTCGACCTCCAAGGATTCTCTTGAAGCGATAGAAGCCATAATCCAACCTTTCTTGTTTACACCGATGTTGCTTTTTGTATTTTAGGATACCTATGGGCTACCTTATTCGGCTTGAATACGGCAGAATCTCCATTGAAAACAGGATTTCACAAGCCTATAATGTGTTGAATGGGTTGTTTGCTGTCCAGATAGGAGTTGATTCGTGCACCAAAGCCGTTCAAAGCAATAAATAACCAACCTTAGGAGATTCAGTCAATATGAGTTCAAGAAAAAGTTTGCTTCTTCCATCAGTAGTACTCTCCATATTATTGCTATCTTGCACCAGTCTATCCCGGGAGGTAAAGCCTAAGCCTAACATCCTGTTTATCATGGCTGATGACCATACGACTCAGGCATTCGGCATATATGGATCAAGACTGACATCCCTCAATCCCACTCCAAATCTTGATAAGATTGCTAATGAAGGGATGATCTTTGATAGTGTATTTTGCAATAATTCTATTTGCACACCAAGTCGTGCCTCCATCATTACCGGTCAATATCCCCAGACCAATGGGGTTCTTGATCTCGAAGGTAAGATTTCTCCGGAGAGGCAATTTCTTCCTCGTGAGATGAAAAAAGCCGGTTACCTCACTGCTATGATAGGAAAATGGCATCTGAAAGAAGAGCCGGCTGCTTTTGATTATTACAATGTACTCCCCGGACAGGGTAGGTATCATAATCCTGTAACCAGAGATTATCATAATGGAGCCTGGCCGCGTAATACGATAAAGCACATCGGACACTCCTCTGATGTCATAACTGGTCTTAGTATTGACTGGCTGAAAAACAGGGACAAAACAAAACCCTTCTTCCTGATGCATCATTTTAAAGCGCCTCATGATTTATTCTCCAATGCAAAGAGATATGACAGCTACCTTGAAGACACGGAAATCCCGGAGCCTGATAATATGCATGATCAGCCGGCACGAGGATTCGGATCAATATCAACAAGAGGTATTGATGATCGTCTGGTTAACACAATTGGGGCATCTGTATCCAAGCGATGTAATATATGGGGATTAGGCAAAAGACTTGGTATTGATGAAGCGCTGCCTGAACCGGGATTTACATCTGCTGTTTACCAAAGGCTTCTCAAGAGATATCTTCGTTGCGTTAAGGGTGTGGATGACAATGTTAAACGACTTGTTGATTATCTGAAGGAAGAAGGGATTTATGAGAATACGATCATCATCTACACCGGCGATCAGGGCTATTTCCTGGGGGAACACGATTTCTTTGACAAGAGATGGATGTATGAAGAAAGCATGAGAATGCCCTTTATTGTACATTACCCTGAATCCATAAAAAAGGGAAGTCGGTGCGATCTGCTCATTAACAATACTGATTTTGCTCCAACCATGATCGATCTGGCTGGAGGCCAAGTGCCTGAATATATGCAGGGAAAGAGTTTCAAACAAACATTGCTTGGAAAAAAGGAAAAAGAGTGGCGGGATGCGACTTATTACAGGTATTGGATGCATATGGCCCATAACCTGGGTAATCCTGCACATTTTGGTATCA
>Ga0111186_1121_pt1 | contig 13455 bp, 12 predicted proteins | sample DeeMarSWOR324_28_FD_80243 | JGI IMG/M metagenome (GOLD analysis project Ga0111186, IMG submission 80243) | Phycisphaerae bacterium SM23_30 | reverse complement strand
TCAAGGGCAAGACGGATATTGATTGGTCCAGGTATCAGCAGATGTATCGACGGTCGCTGGACGATCCGGAGGGTTTTTGGACGGAGATGGCGGATGAGTTTGTCAGTTGGCAATCCCGGTGGCGCCGGGTGCTAAGGTGGGATTTTGAGAGGGGGGAGATTGAATGGTTCAAGGGGGCCAAGCTGAACGTGAGCTACAATTGCCTGGATCGCCACGTGGAGGCGGGCGGGGGCGAGCAGACCGCTTTGATCTGGGAAGGCAACGAGCCCGCTGAAGACGCCCGGCTGACTTACCATCAACTCCTGGAAGAGGTCTGCCGCTGCGCCAACGCCCTGCGAAAGATGGGGGTCAAGAAAGGCGACCGTGTTTGTCTGTACATGCAGATGATTTTGCAGTTGCCGGTGGCGATGCTGGCCTGTGCCCGGATCGGGGCGGTGCATAACGTGGTTTTTGGGGCGTTCAGTCCGGACTCTTTAGCCGAGCGTATCAACGACTCGTCCTGTAAGGTGTTGATTACGCAGGATACGGCGATGCGGGGCAAGAAGAACAACATTCCCATGAAGACCCATGCTGACGCCGCCGTACGGGAGTGCCCCAGCATTGAACATGTTATCGTGGTCAAGCGCACCGGCGTCGAGGTCCCGATGGCCGCCGGCCGCGACCTGTGGTGGCATGACGTTACCAAAGGTGAGCCGACCACCTGTCCCTGTGAGTGGGTGGACGCCGAGGACCCGCTGTTTATTCTTTACACCTCCGGCTCTACCGGTCATCCCAAGGGTGTTTTGCACACCACGGGCGGATATCTGGTCTATGTGGCGGTTTCTCATCGATATATCTTTGATTACCAGGCGGGCGATGTCTTCTGGTGCACCGCCGACATCGGGTGGGTCACCGGTCATAGTTATATCGTCTATGGTCCCTTGTGCAATCGGGCCATCTCCGTGATGTTCGAGGGGGTGCCCAATTATCCGGATTTCAGCCGCTTCTGGCAGATCGTGGATAAACATAAGATTAATATCTTCTATACCGCGCCGACGGCCCTGCGGGCGTTGATGAAAGAAGGCAACTCCTGGGTGGAAAAACAGGACCTGTCCTCCCTGAAGGTTCTGGGCACGGTGGGCGAGCCTATCAAGAGTCCGGAATGGCACTGGTATTACCAGGTGGTGGGCAAGGAAAGATGCCCTATCGTGGACACCTGGTGGCAGACCGAGACGGGCGGGATTTTGATCAGCCCGCTGCCGGGGGCCGTCAAGACCAAGCCGGGCTCGGCGACGGTGCCTTTTTTCGGGGTGCGGCCGGTGATCGTGGACGAGAACGGCAAGGTCCTGAAGGGCAACAACGTCAAGGGCAATCTCTGTATCGATTTTCCCTGGCCGGGGATGATGCGAACGGTTTACGGCGATCACCAGCGTTTCCGCGAGATGTATTTCACTATGTATCCCGGCAAATACTTCACCGGGGACGGCTGCCGTCGGGATGAGGACGGCTATTACTGGATCACCGGGCGGGTGGATGACGTGATCAATGTCTCCGGACACCGACTGGGCACCGCGGAAGTTGAGGGTGCTTTGGGCAAGCACCTGGCGGTCGCCGAAGCCGCCGTGGTGGGATTCCCCCATGATATTAAGGGCACCGGCATTTACGCCTTTGTGACCCTCAAGACCGGCCAACAGCCTTCGGAGCAGTTAATAAAAGAACTGGTCCAGACGGTCCGCAACGAGATCGGCCCCCACGCCAGCCCCGACAAGATCCAGTTCACCCCCGGGCTGCCCAAGACCCGCTCCGGCAAGATCATGCGCCGCATCCTCCGCAAGACCGCAAGATCAGCGAGGGCGAGATTGATAAGCTCGGCGACACCTCCACCCTGGCCGATCCCAAGGTGGTCGAGGATTTGATCGCCGGCCGACAATAAAGGAGCTTAAGCATGATAATCATTATATGAAAAAGCATGGATATAGTTGTTAGGATTTGAGATATCATGAAAGTTTGATAATATTTAAGGATGTAAGTGAGATGGACAAACCAACAAAAATCTTAATTATTGACGATGATCCTCATTTTGTCAAAGCGACCAGAACCGTCCTGGAGAGCAAAAACTACCAAGTGGAAGCAGTTAACTACCCGGCCGAGGCGATGGAGAAGGTCATGAAAATTATGCCGGATTTGATTCTCCTGGACATCATGATGGAGAAGTTAACGGATGGCTTTGACATCTGTTACAAACTGAAGCATGATCCCAAGTTAAAAAAAATCCCGGTATTGGCCGTCACGGCGATAACCAAGGAGACCGGGTTCAAATTCTCGCCGGAGTCTGACGGGGAATATTTTGAAGCGGACGATTACGTAGAAAAACCCGTAAAAATCCCGGATTTGCTGGAGCGGATTGAAAAACTCCTAAAGAGGCAAACACAGAAAAACATGGCCCAAGATGCATAACCAAGAGGATTAAGAGATGGCCGAAAGCGCAGCTATCTTGATAATTGATGACGAGGCAGTTATTCGGGAGTCCTGTTGCCGGATATTAGGCCCAGAAGGATACCGGATAGAAACAGCCGCAGACGGGGAAAGAGGTTTGCAAAAAGTGAAGGAGCTAAAGCCCGATTTAGCCCTCGTTGACCTCAAGATGCCCGGGGTGGACGGCATAGAAGTCTTAGAGAAGATCCGGGAAATTGATCCGGCCATCATCTCTATAGTTATCACCGGTTATGCCACCATAGAGACGGCGGTCGAGGCGATGAAGCGCAACGCCTATGACTTCATACCTAAACCATTCACGCCGGATCAACTGAAGATCATAGTTAAAAGGGGTTTGGAAAAGAGAAATCTTGCTCAGGAATCGGCGCGACTCCGATACGAGAAAAACAAGATGAGAGAAAATTTTATCACCCTTGTCTCTCACCAACTAAGATCGCCGCTTATTTCCATTCAACAATATTTCGAGGTAATCCTGGGAGGATTCACCGGGGAGGTATCTGGCAAGCAGAGGGAAATGATAAGAGAGGCGAGCGAGCGTATCGAAGAACTTATAAAACTTATTAACAATTGGCTTAATATGACCCGGATTGAAGCCAAAAATCTTACCGGAAAATTTCAACCGGTGAATTTATCTTCCCTCATTTCCCAAACCGTGGAGCTTATGTGCCCGGTGGCCAAAGCGAAAAAAGTTATTTTACGGACGGATTGTCCGGATAGTCTGGCCCTGATTAAAGGCTGTGAGGAAAGTCTGAAGCAGGCGCTCACGAATCTTATTAGTAATGGAATCAACTACAATCGTGCGGGCGGAACGGCAACCTTAAAAGCAAGGGAAAACGGGGATTTTGTAGTAGTAGAGGTTTCTGATACGGGGATAGGGATATCTCCCGAGAACCTGCCCTTTATATTCGATGAGTTTTTCAGGGCAAAGGTTAAGGAGACTCAAGGTATTACCGGCAGCGGACTGGGATTGTCAATAGTAAAAAGGATAATAGAAGCGCATCAAGGTTCCATCAGCGTTAAAAGTGAGCTGGACAAAGGGACTACAATCAGCGTTCTTCTACCAAAGACAGGATTAAAACCATGAAGATAGTTAAACTGCCCAAAGAAAAACTTGCGGAATTTTTAAGTTGTTTGCGTGCATTTGGTGAAATTCACGCTCCTACAAAACGAGGCGAGAAAAGCCATGTCTTCGCACCCCTAAAGGAACCGGCGGGAATAGAACTTGATTATACCCGCACCATCTTGCCGCTGAAGAAATATTTCTTGCCGCCTATGGAAACGATGTTTAATTTTCAGGCCGAAAAGGGTTACGAGACACCGGCGGAAGAGTCGGATAAGAAATATATCATATTCGGCGTTCATCCCTGTGATATTCATAGTCTGAAGATACTAGATCTGGTCTTCGGCGGGAAATATGTAGATGGCCACTACTTTTCCCGAAGAAGCAAGGCAGCCATTATCGGCCTGGATTGCATTCCGGATGAGTTTTGTTTCTGCCGGTCCACCGGAACCGACTTTGTCGATGACGGCTTTGATCTGTTCTTATCCGACATTGAGGATAGTTACCTCGTGAGGGTAGGAACCAGTCTGGGAGATGACATGGTCAAGGCCGCCGATACGCTGTTTCAGGAAGTTACCGTGCAGGACCGGGAAAAGTATAAAAAGAAATCTATTCAGAGAGGCCAGAGCTTCCAGTCGGAAATTCAACTGCAGGATTTGCCCGAGATCATGGATTTAGAATATGAAAGTCAAATCTGGCAGGAGCTGGGAGAGGAATGTTTGGGCTGCGGCACCTGTTCGATGGTCTGCCCTACTTGCTATTGTTATGCCGTCTTTGATGAACTGAATTTAGACGCCGCCAGCGGGCAGAGAATACGAAGATGGGATTCCTGTCTTTTCAAAGACTACGCCCTGGTGGCCGGGGGCCATAACTTTAGGGCCCAGCGTTCCTCCAGAGTGAAAAATAGATATTTTCATAAACAGAGAGGTTTTGTCAGTCAGTATGGCAGACCTAGTTGTGTAGGCTGTGGGCGCTGTAAAGAATACTGCCCCGCCGGTGTTGATATTATCGAGGTTGTGAATAAGTTAAGGAGTGAGACCCGTGTATGAGCCACAGAATACCCTGCAAGGTCCGTCGCTGTATCAGCCTTACCCGGCCCGGATTATTCGAACCCTGCCCCAGATCCCCGATCACCAGCTCTTTCAGGTAAGATTCGAACAGGAAGATATGGTCAAAAGCTTCACCTACCGGCCGGGCCAGTTTCTTATGCTCAGTGTTCTGGGCACCGGTGAAGCTCCCTTTTCAATATCTTCTTCTCCCACCCGTCCGGGCGTGATCGAATTGTGCGTCCGCCAAATCGGCCGGGTGACAAAGGCCCTTTTCAATTTACCCCCCAACGCCCTGGTAGGTATAAGGGGGCCCTATGGGAACGGTTTTCCCCTGGAACAACTGCGGGGAAATAACCTGCTACTGGTAGCCGGCGGTCTGGGAATGGCCCCGTTGAGATCTCTGCTTTGGTACGCCTTGGATAATCGAGCCAAATTTAAGGATGTCATCCTGATGTACGGGGGGAGAAATCCCGATGAGATGCTGTTTAAATATGAGCTTCTAAACCTGATCGACCGGGCCGATGTTAAATGTCTGCTCACGGTGGATAATGACCCGGAGGGCATCTGGAAGGCCCGCATCGGAGTCGTAACCAAACTATTCGATCATGTCGAAATTGACCCGGAAAACACATTCGCGGCGGTTTGCGGGCCGTCGGTGATGTTTAAATTTGTGCTGGAGAAGCTGCTCCAGAGAAATTTTTCCAAAGATAGAATTCTGATGTCTCTGGAAAGGAACATGCAGTGTGGAGTAGGCAAATGCGGTCATTGTATGATCGGTTATAAATACACGTGTCTTGACGGACCCATATTTACGTACTGGGACGCCATTAATTTACCGGAGATGATCTGAAGGAATGTAAGCATGGATAAACCAAAAGTTGGAATATACGGATTAACCGGCTGTGCCGGGGACCAGTTGGTCATCTTGAATTGCGAGGATGAACTTCTTGATCTGGTCGGGTCTTTGGATATTAAATCCTTTTCCATGGCCGCTTCCGGCGCCGACGATCAATGTCAATTGGATATTGCTTTTGTCGAGGGCACGGTGGTGCAGCCGGACGAAGAGAAATTACTGAAAGACATCCGCCAAAGAGCCAAACTGCTGGTGGCCATCGGCACCTGCGCCGTATGGGGCGGCGTCACGGCGATGAAGAATGAAGTGGATCCCAAGAAATTTATTGAACAGGTTTACGGACCGGCCGGCAAAGTCTTCGAAGTCATCCCCCCGCAGCCTCTAAGCAGCTTTGTGAAGGTTGATTTATCCCTTCCGGGTTGTCCGATAGAGAAAGAACAACTGCTTCGTGGTGTAGCTTCTTTATTACACGGCGATTTGCCCAAATTACCTAATTACGCCGTCTGCACGGAGTGCAAAATGGCCGAGTATCCCTGTATCTTAGTCGAAAAAGGGCTGCCCTGTTTGGGTCCCATCACCGTGGCGGGCTGTGGGGCCCGCTGCCCCAGCTATGGACTAACTTGTAATGGCTGCCGGGGCCCGGTGGACGACATCAATGTCGCTTCGGAGATAAATATTCTTAAAGAAAAGGGATTTACGTGGGTGGATATTCAAAACCGGCTGCGGACCTTTGCCGCCCCGGCGCCACCCTTAAATCTGCAAACCTTAGAGGAAGCAAAGAATGCATAAGTCAATTGTGATTAATCGTGTACCCCGCGTCGAGGGACATGGCGGCATTACCGTGAATATGAAGGACGGCAAAGTCTCCCAGGTAAATATGGATATTTATGAGGGTCCGCGCTTTTTCGAGTCTCTGGTCGTCGGTAAAACCTATGATCAGGTGACCCCCATTCTCATGCGTATCTGCGCCATATGTTCCGCGGTGCACACCGTGACTTCTTTGATGGCCGTAGAGAATGCCCTCGGGATTAAAGTCAGCCATCAGACCCGCTTGCTGAGGGATTTATTGATTCAGGGAGGCAATATTGAAAGCCATGCCCTCCATGTTTTTTGCCTGGCCTTGCCTGATTTCTTAAATTACCCCAGCGTCGTCGATATGGCCCGGGATCATGCTCAGGAAGTTTGTACAGGTTTGGAAATAAAGAAATTAGGCAACACCATCCAGGAAGTCATCGGCGGCCGCGCCGTTCATCCGGTAAACGCCGTCATCGGCGGCTTTGGAAAACTACCCGCCCCGGAGGAATTGCTCCGCCTGAAAGAGCAGCTCACAAAAGGCTTGGAGCAAAGTTGGGCTGCGGTGGAGTTGATCGCCCAGCTAGAGATTCCTGATTTCTGTATTTCACCCAACATCTACGCCGCCCTGTTACCTAATGGGAGCGGATTCAGCCTGCTCGGCGAGGAGATCATCTTATCAACCGGAGAGAAGAGAAATATCCGCCAATATCAACAGATTTGTCAGGAAAAGGTGGTCCCTCATTCTCACGCCAAACAAAGCTGGTGCAACGACAAACCTTTCATGGTAGGCGCGCTGGCCCGTGTTGCCTTAAACGGAGACAAGTTAGTCGGTGAAGCTAAAAAAGCCCGAGACAAACTGGGCCTAAACTCTCCCTCCAAAAATATCCTTGAAAACAACGTCGCCCAGGCGCTGGAGTTGATATACTCCATGGAGAGGTCGCTGGAGATCATTGATGAACTCCTCGACACCGGGATCAAACCGGAACCGTCCGCCCCGGTCAAGATTCGCGCGGGCTCGGGCGTCGGCGCCGCCGAGGCGCCACGGGGCACGCTTTATCATAGTTATTCCTTTGATGAAGAAGGAAGGCTTACCAAAGCCGACGTCATCACTCCTACGGCCCAAAATCTGGCCAATATTGAAAAGGACCTCCGTCAAGCGGTGGAAAACCTCATGGATGAGCCCACCGAGAGCCTCAAGCGCAAACTTGAAATGGTGGTCCGGGCCTATGATCCCTGCATATCCTGTTCCGTCCATTTATTGGAGCTGAAACGTTGAGCACGTCGCTAATTTTCAATCCCAAAGTAGAAAAGTCGTCGAAAGATATCCTGGTCGTCGGCGTGGGAAACCGGCTCCTTGGGGACGAGGGGATGGGGCTATATATAATAGACACGCTCCTACAATACCAAATACCAGATTATGTAGATGTTATTAATTGCGGCTGCGATTTGCTGAATCTTATCTCTTATCCAAATAAACCACAGAAGCTTATTATTGTTGATACTATTCGGGCCGGGGGAAAACCAGGCGAGACCTATAAGTTTAACTATAACCAATTGGAAACGCCGGCCGTTAAAATGTCCTCTGCTCACCAAATACACGCTATAGATGCCCTTAGGTTGTTAAGGGAGTTGTATCCAAATCTAGCTGATTGTGAAGTTGTTGTGATTGGCATAGAACCAAAAACAATCAAACTAAACGCGGGGCTCTCAAAATGGGTCAACAAAAGCATTACCGGTGCAGTGAGGTTAGTTCTCGGAGAATTATCCTGATTTATCTTTGCCTTAATATCGTATAAGTTAAGATCAAGTCGGACGGCGATGGCGGAGGCGGTCCAGGGCGACGGCGACGATGATGATGGCGCCGGTGATGATTTCCTGCACCCAGTTGGGCAATCCCATCTGGGAACAGCCCGAGGCGATTACCGTGAGGATTAACGCTCCTATCAACGAGCCGAGGATGGAACCTTCTCCTCCGGCCAAGCTGCCGCCGCCAATGACAACAGCGGCGATAACATCTAATTCAAGCCCGATTGCCACGGTGGGGTCTCCCACAGTCAGGCGGGAAAACTGCATCAGACCGGCAAGCCCGGCGAATACTCCGCAGAGGGAGTAAATAATCACTTTTACCCTTACCACCGCCACTCCACACAGCCGGGCGGTCTGCTCATTAGACCCAATAGCGAAGATATGTCGGCCCAGACGCGTGTAACGCAGCAGGACCGCGACCATGACGGCCATGATAATCAGAATCCATACTCCGGAGGGGATCAGCATCCATTTTTGATCCTGTCCGAGAGAGGCCAACAATTCATTGAGCCAGGTGTCCGGAGCGTCAATTTTCTGTTCGTTGGATAAGCCCTTAGCAGCGCCGCGTATAAACAGCATCATTCCCAGGGTTACAATAAAGGGCACCACCCGTAGATTAGTGATCAATATGCCGCTGATAAAACCACACGTGCCGCAGGCGGCGACGGCTAAAATAGCGGCCAGCAGGGGGGAAAAACCATTTTTGTTCAGCAGCCACGCAATAACCACGGTTCCCAAAGCGACAATTGAACCCACGGAAAGATCGATCCCCGCCGAGATGATAACCAGAGTCATACCCAAAGCGGCCATTCCTACGATGGTGGTTTGCCGGGCGATGGTTTCCAAGTTTCGGCTGCTTACAAACCGTTGCGAAGCTTGCAAACCTTTGTGCCAGGGATCTTCCAAACGGGAGTCCTGAAGACGTTCTCTTTCAGGTATGTCTTCCTCCTCTAGTTTGCTGAGTAACTCCTGATTCGCCTGTTTGGTTTTCACGACTTGTTGCAGTCCCAGGGCGAAAACGAAAAAAAAGTATATACACAACAGGGCCATCAGTAATTTGAAGCCGGATTGGGTCAGCAGGTTGCGGAAAATGGCAGCTTTTTGGTTTGTCAGGTCGCGGGGTGAGAGTTGATCGGTATTCAAGCGATTTTCTCCTGTCCGGTAGCTTCCACCATAAGCGTATGTTCATTAACATCATTTATGTTGTGCACGGGGCCCAGTCTGCCGCGACACATCACGGCCACCCGATCACATATTCCTAATAGTTCCGGCAGATAACTACTGACCATTAATACGGCCTTGGGGGGTCGGTTTTGTTCAGGATCGCCGCAGGCCAGCTCATTAATAATCTGGAAAACCGCGGCTTTAGCAGCCACATCAATGCCGCGGGTAGGTTCATCCAGCAGTAATACATCAACATCGTGCTGTAACAACCGCGACAGAGCTACTTTTTGCTGATTGCCTCCGGAGAGGTCCATGACTTTTTGCCGGGGGCCGAGACAGCGGATGTCTAATTCTTCGATCCATCGCCGGGTCGCCTGCGCCTGTCGGCCGGGCAGGATCAGACTCAGCGGACCAAAACCTTTCAAACGCGACAAGGTTACGTTATCAGCGACACTCATAGACAAGGCAAGACCTTCTTCTTTTCGGTCTTCGCTGAGCATGCCGACATTTTGCAGCCACCGCCTGACGGGTGAAGCCCAACCGGCAAAAACTCCTAATTTAATCTCTCCTCGTTGGATTGCATCTAAACCGAATATGCACCGCAGTAACTCGGTACGCCCTGCTCCCATCAGACCGGCTATTCCCAGGACCTCTCCGCGATGCAGGGTGAGATTAACCGAATCCGGCTTTTCGCGCCCGGTTAAATCCTTAATTTGCAGCACCATCGCGCCAACCACTCTGGCAGAACGGGGGTAAAGATCTTTAACTTCCCGGCCCACCATCAAGGCGATAATTTTCTCGGTGGTAATGTCATCAATGTTGCTTTGGCCTACTGCCTTACCATCGCGTAATATCGTAACGCGGTCAGCAACCTGTTGCACTTCTTCCAGGAAGTGGGAGATATAAACAATCGCCAGTCCCTGGTTTTTTAAGTTTTTGATCAGCATGAATAATTGTTTAACATCTTTCTGGGTCAGGCTGCTGGTGGGTTCGTCCAGAACCAACACTGAACAGCCGATCGCCAACGCGCGAGCGATTTCCACTAACTGCTGGGCCGCGACGGAAAGATTTTTTACCGGGATATCAGGGTGAATTTCGGTATGGCCGAAATGCTGAAGGGCCGCAACCGCCCGGCGACGGACCTCCTGCCGGCGGATAAAACCAAAGCTGCTGGGTTCCATGCCCAACATAATATTTTCTTCCACGGTCAGATGAGGCGTCAGGGATAATTCTTGATAGATCATGGCCACCCCGGTTTTGCGGGCGTGCAGAGGATTAATAGGTTTAAATTCTTTTCCGTCAAGCCACATCCGGCCGGCGTCCGGCTGGTGTGCGCCGGAAAGTACTTTCATCAAGGTGCTTTTTCCGGCTCCGTTTTCACCCACCAGAGCCAGAACCTCACCGGGAAAAACCTTCAGCCCCACGTCATCCAGGGCCACCGTCGCCCCGAAACGCTTGCAGATACCCTCCATCTTCAGACGGGGTATCCGGGTAAAAGTTACTATTTCTCTTTGAGCCATTTTTGATAATCAGGTTCCAGCAGGTCCTTGATTACAGGATCGTCCATGTTTTCGGGGGTGGCTACTTTGGAACCGGTATCAATTCGTTTTTCCACCTGTTCGCCGCGGAGATGATGGACCATAGTTTTAACTCCCAGATATCCCATGATAATGGGGTCCTGTAGGACCAGCCCGTGAATTTCACCGTTTCTCACCGCCTTGACCAGCATCTCGGAACTATCAAAACCGACGTAGGTGACCTTCCCCGCCAGGCCGCTGTCCTGCAGGGCGCGGAGCATACCGAAAACAGTGGATTCATTCGGGCAGAAGATTCCATCAACGCTCAGCCGGCCCTCAGAAGTTCGCAAAGGCCCCAGAAGGTTTTCACTGGCCGTATAAGCGCTTTCGGTGGTGGCGCCGCCGTATTGGTTGGAACTGACTACTTCGATATCAGGGTATTCTTTAACGGAATCCAGGAAACCCTGTTCACGGTTCATAGTGCTGGCGGATCCTTCCTGGTAGCGTAACATAACCACCTTACCTTTACCGTCTAAGAGCTGGGCCAGATGATGCCCGGCTTTTCTGCCCCCTTCATAGTTGTCGGTGGCGACGAAGCTGATTTGTTTATCGCTTTTCAATCCTGAATCTATAATCACCACGGGGATGTTATTCTGAACCGCATCATTTACTACCGGCCTCAGGGCGGTATCATCCAAGGGCGCCAGGACAATGCCTGAAACCCTACTGGTAATCAAATCCTCCACCACTTTGATCTGCGATTCCCGGTCATCTTCCTTTAGGGGGCCTTTCCAGATAATCTCCACGTTCAGTTCCTGCGCGGCCTTGACGGCTCCGGCATGAACCGACTTCCAAAACACATGAGTCGTTCCTTTGGGAATCACCGCGATGGTCAGCCGTTTCGGTGTGTCTTCGTCCGATTCACCCTGTTGTTGACCACAGGAACTCAAACATATTAATAGCAGGCTATAGGCAAATATAACAAATAATTTACGCATCTTAATAATCCCTTTTACACAAAACACAAAATTTTATTCCAAAACACCGCCGATTTTGAATTTCAGTTTATGGTGAATCATAAACCTCCGTGTGTATTTCATCCAAAAACAGTATCTAATTAAGCTCAAAATCAGCACTTGGCTTCGGCTCTGGCTTTTATGATTATACGATTATCTTTTCTCCTTTCAAGTATAAGTTATACCTTTAGACCCCCAACCGATAAAGGGGAGTATCAGAAAGGTCATGACTTTTCCTTTCCCAGGGATTTATATTTCCCATAAAACATTAATTATATCTGGACATATGATTATAGCTCTATATATTATCCGATACTATGATAAAATATTTGACTTGTTTCCTATTAGGGGCTTTGTCTCTTTCGTACGTACTCGACCTCTGGTTGGCGATAAATCAGCAGAAGCCTAGGAGAAAGTTTAAGGAGAAATACTTGAAGAAAAAAACAAACCTCAAACAACAACTGCGAAAATTGTTCAAAACCCAGGCGCTGGCGGTCCTCTCGACACACAATCAAGGACAGCCTTACGGTAGTCTGGTAGCTTTTGCCGGTACCGAAGATCTAAAAGAAATTGTCTTTGCCACCCTACGAGCAACCAGAAAATATGCCAATATTATTTCTGACAAACGGGTGGCTCTGCTGATTGATAATCGAAGCAACAAAACAGCGGATTTCCGTAAAGCCGCCGCGGCTACGGCTGTCGGCAGTGTGAAAGAGATCCCCAAAAGGAAAAACAGCCGCCTGCTTAAAATCTACCTGAAAAAACACCCCCCTCTACGAAAATTTGTCGAATTACCGAATTGCGCTCTGTTATGCGTAGTAGTCAAAAGTTACTTCGTGGTAAACAGATTCCAGCAAGTGATGGAATTGCATTTCCAAAAGAAAAGATGACTTGAAATTATGGCCGGATTATTTGAGAAAACATCTAATGGTTGTAGCTATTGGCATTTAACTGAAAACCTAAATAAATTAACCAGGGATAGATCTTGAGATCTCCTGTGCAGAAAACAATATTGAAATGGGAATTGGCAGGGATCCTAATCATCTTTATAACAGGCTCCCTAATGCATTTTGTATTTGAATGGGCAAATTACTGGCGGCCGGTTGCCGTGATAGCGCCGGTAAACGAAAGCGTGTGGGAACATTTCAAGATGTGTTTCTGGCCGGGATTGTTTTTTGCGGTCGCGGAGTATTTTTTCCTGAAGCAGTTGGCGATCAACTTCTGGACAGGAAAAGCCTTGGGACTTCTTTTGATGCCCTTAGTAATTGGATTAGGATTCTATGGATACACGGCTTTAACAGGAAAACATTATTTGGCGGCAGATATTGTGCTTTTTCTCATCGCTGTGGTTGCCGGACAGTTGGCAAGTTATAAAATTATGGTTATGCAAAAGGTAAAAATTTGGCTAAAGATAGGCGCTCTCTTAATTGTTTTTTTGTTGACGTCGGCATTTGTGTACTTTAGTTTTGCCCCTCCCAAAATATTTTTGTTTGAGGATTCCAGAACCCAAAACTACGGAATTCCCGGAGATCTTAACATTCCGGTAGGTGAACGTTAAAAAAACTGTTGCTTATTGGAAAGATCCGGGATTGCTTTGATTGATTATGGTTGAATTCTTTAAACCCGACTTTGACAGGTAGGGTACGAAAAGGGGTTTTGGAGGGCATATTTTGAAGGTGTTGTCCCTACAAGGACCATTTTTCGCCTGAAAGGGACATTT